>Ga0182006_1000042_pt1 | contig 202969 bp, 177 predicted proteins | sample Sormic07211104_1_FD_123022 | JGI IMG/M metagenome (GOLD analysis project Ga0182006, IMG submission 123022) | Rhizosphere microbial communities from Sorghum bicolor, Mead, Nebraska, USA - 072115-104_1 MetaG | ecosystem: Host-associated > Plants > Roots > Rhizosphere | place: USA: Nebraska...
AGAGACGCTGGACGTGCTTGGCGCCATCAAGGGTCTGATCGACCAGCTGGACGTTCCGGCGCTGCGCGAGATGGCCGACGCGATGAACACGATGAAGGGCGGGGTCCGGGTGCTGGGCTGGCTTGAACGGCCAGCCAAGTGGCTGACGGTAATGGCGGCGCTGGCCGCCTCAATTTATGGACTGTGGAAACTCAAATGAAAAAATTCGAACTGATCGAAGACTGGCGGGCGGTGCTCACCCGCGCCTGGTCGATGAAATTCAGCATCCTGGCTGCCATCCTGGGCGGCCTGGAGGTGGGCGTACAGTTCGTGCAGCCGGCCGGCATCCCGGGCGGGGTGTTCGCTGGCATCGCGTCCTTGGTGTCGATGTCGGCCGCGATCGCGCGCCTGGTGGCGCAACGCGAACTGTCCGGAGGCGCCAATGGCAACGCCTAAACAGCGCGCGGCCGCCGCTGCCGCGCTGGCCACCATCATCGCGATCCCCGCCGAGGGCATCCGCCAGATCGCCTACTACGACCCGCCCGGCATCCTGACCGTGTGCTACGGACACACCGGCGCCGACGTGGTGGCCAAGCGCCTGTACTCGATGGACGAATGCCGCGCGCTGCTGACCGCTGACATGCAGCACGCGGTGGCCACCGTCGAGCGCTGCGTACCAGGCCTGCCAGTGCCGGTGCTGGCCGCGTTCGCCGACGCTGTGTTTAACCTGGGCCCGAGCCTGGTGTGCAGCCGCGCCAGCTCGACGGCGGCGCGCATGCTATACGCCGGTGACCTATTCGGCGCCTGCAACCAGTTGCCGCGCTGGGACAAGGCGCGCCTGGCGGGAGTGATGGTGTCGCTGCCAGGCCTGACGAAGCGCCGCGCCGCCGAGCGCGCCCTGTGCATGACGGGTGTCTTGTGAGCGCCGCCGTCAAGGACGCGCCGATGAGCGACAACCAGGTGGCATTCGACTGCCCTGGTTGCGGCGATGTCCACGTGCTGCCAGTCGGCCCAGCCGCCGACGGTCACCGGCGGCCGATCTGGGGCTACAACGGCGACCCGGTGCGGCCGACGTTCACGCCGTCGGTGCTGGCCCGCAACGGCCATCACATGGACGGCGACAAAAAAGAGTGCTGGTGCAATTACGAGGCGCGGACCGGCCGAAAGTCGCCGTTCAAGTGCGGCATTTGCCATTCGTTCGTGACCGACGGCCAGATCCAGTTCCTCAGCGATTGCTCGCACGCGCTGGCCGGGCAGACCGTGCCGCTACCTGATTGGAGTTGACCATGGATGCATTGAAGCTGGCCGGCGGCGCCGTCGTCGCCGGCATCTGGAAGGTTGCGGCCGTGGTGCTGGCAGTCCTGGTGGTGGTGGTGATCACCGGCGCCGGCACGGGCTGGTGGCTGGCGGCGGCCGCGCGCGACCAGGCGCTGGCCAAGCTGGTGATGGAGCGGGGCGTGAGCGCCGCGCTGCGCGCTTCGATCGGTGTGCAGAACGAGGCCGTCCAATCCATGCACCGGTTGACCGTGGCCGCCGACGAGCGCGGGCGGGCCGCTCGGGCGCTGGCCGCCGCCAAAGGGCGCCGCCTGGATGCCGCTCAAGCCAAGCAGGCCGGCGCGCGCGCCACCACCTGTGATGAGGCTATGCCGTTCGTCGATCAGCTGCTGAAGGACGTCAAATGAAAATCGCAATCATCTTGGGTGCGCTGCTGCTGTCCGGTTGCGGCACCGCGCCGCCGGCGACGCAGACCGTCTACGTGCCGGTGCATACGCCATGCGTGAAGGAGGTGCCGGCGGCGCCGGTGTACGAGTTCGACAAGCTATCGTTTGATGCGCCAGATGGCGCAAAGGTCTTGGCGCTAACGCGGGACTGGCTGCGCGGCCGAAAGTACGAGGGCGAGCTTGAGTCCAGTATCAGGGGCTGCGTCCTGATTAACGCAGCCCCTATTTACTAGTTACCCAAAACCCCCTTCACGAATGCGAAGCCTAAGTCTGCACTGGCAATGGATACGATGTTGGCAACTACGGTGCTGACCTCGGTGAGTCCGGAGAGGGCTGTTTCAAAGAATCCACTTTTCCTGACTGTGTCTTCCCGCATGGAGGGTGAAGTTGCTTGAAGTTGGCGGAGCAGGGTTGCGAGCGCAGCCGCATCCACATCAGCTGGAAGGCCGAGGTGCCGTAAGAAGCTGGCTACATCGGGTACCGCTGAAATGTGGAAACCATCGCCCCGACTGTTGATTGCAACATTTCCCTCCATGTGTGCTGCGCCCTCCACGTTAAAACCATGTCGACCGCTACCGATGCTGATATTGTTAGTAATTTTATTCATTTTCACAACTCTAGAAGTTTTGGAATACCCACATTAATTGTATTTTTGAAACTTGTCTACTCGCATTTCATTTTACTGATTGAAAAGTATCACCATCAGGTTACTCAAGTTATATACTGATTTTATATACAGTCTTATAAGGGGTTGCCGTGAGAGTGTGGGTACTAAAGAGACGGGAGGGCGGCGTTTATCTGCGGGAACCGGTCAGGGTGGTCCCCACGCCGGCGCCTTTCGAGCTGCTGGTGGTCGAGGTCACCGACCAAGGCAAGCGCAGGCCGTCGAAAGTCGCGCGCCTGTACGCGCCCGGCACAAAGTCTATTGTCGCGGAGCTAGTCAGCGTCCAGCTACTTTGGTTGAAAGGCTTCGAATTCATACTGCACGGAGTCGAAGTTGCCGCTGGCGAGCGCGGCCCAGTTCACGCGGCCCAGTCGTGGATGTGCAAGCTCGACGAGCCGCTTGACACGGTCGGATTCCGCATGCGGGCCATTTACGATCGCGGGTTGGCGCTGCCGCATCGCCAGGTGATGGACCGGCCCTCCTGTGTTAGCGAGGGCAAGCTTGCGGTCGGCGAAGCGCAAAACGAGCATTTAAACCGCCATGTTCCGTACGCTGTTTTTGACAATCCCTACGGAGCCTGTTCCATTCTGCACGATTGCGAGCTCGATTGGGTCGGCGAGAGCACCTTCCAGATTTCCGGTTTCCAGCACTACGAGGCATACGCTGAGGTGCCGGACCGCCTCTTGCGTCAGGCCTGGATCATCGAGTTCGACATTAAGACGCCTGAGCAGATCGCATTCGTGCGGTCGCTGGCGCCGACGTCTCAGCGCTGACGCGCCATATCAAAAAACATGGATATTCCCGATCCGAGGGCCGATTACGCGCTCAACGCTTTCAGCAGACGCTTCGATCTGTTCGAGGCCGGAGCACATCTAATCGCCTTTACTGAGGTTATTTCTTAAATAAATCTCCACCCCATCATTTGGCAATATCTACGGCAGTGATCTAGTATGGCATTTCTTCGAACGCAGGGCGCATAGCGGCGATCCACATCTCGTAACCCCTCGAGGTTAGGTGGATGTGGTCGTCTAGAAGAACACCTGGGATCGGAGAGCCGTTGGGGGCGAGCGTTTCGTAAGTGTTCACGAACCGGCATCGATGATCGGCTAAACAGATAGCTTTGGCACTGTCGACGACTTTTCTCACATTGGTGTCCTCGATCTTCCGGCCATAAAACACCACATCTCCAATGGGTGGAACGCTGTTCATTACGACCCGCGTTCTTGGGGGGATATTCGACAAAATGGTCTTGTACCGGGTTTGTATATTGGCCTCGCGCCCTTGCAGCAAATCGTTGGTCCCAATCGTTATCACGACCCGGCCTGCACGCTCGATAGACTTGTAGATTTCCATTGATTTGATCAGTTGATCGGATCGTTGCCAGCCGATGCCGTAGTTGACAGTACGAGGAGCGAGCGAAGCCGTTGCAAGCCCCATAGTGATGCTGTCGCCCAAGAAAATCGTTGAGCCAGTAGGAACAGCCGGGTCCATTTGGCGATGCACTTCACGCAGCCGCGGGATGATCGAGTCCTCTTCCGGCGGGTCAGTTACGTTAAGTTTCAGCTTCGCAGCAGCACGCGGTACGAGATCAGTTTCTACAAGAGCGATACCTAGTAATGCATGGATTGCTACCAAATAGGTCGTAACAAAGAGGTGTTTCATTTAATAACGGTTCCAGATTAAGATAAAGAACTGTATCGAAAATCTGGGCAACAGTCTAGCGTGGCATAATTGTCTATATTTATAAAAATAAAATAATATAAAAATAATAACAAAACAAGCGCATTAAAATTCCATAACTTACACAAGGGCAACAAAGGTTTCAGAAATTACCCGGGTGGGCGGGCCAGACGTTGGATCATTCTAAGTTCATTAACTGCGGCATGAAGTCATCGTATCAGTTGTATTCGTGAGCTCGCCGGCTCCAAAGTCTCAACGATGATCAGGTCGACGCTGCGCCGCGGGTTCTGACACCACGCGCCCAATGATGCGCAACGGCACGCCCGCGCGGTCAATAAATGCGGCAGCGGCGGGGCGGCCGTCCTGCTCGGCGAGGATCAGGCCCGCCGCCACCGTATGGGCGGTGGCGCGGTCGGGCCGGGTGCGTCGTTCGGGCGTGTGCATATTCCCTCCGCCGCAAATCGTAGCATGGTTCGGTCGACTCGCCATGACGTCGCTCAAGCCCACCTGCTGTAAGATGGGTGTCTTGAAGCGAGGGATTAACTGCTGTTTTTGGGAAAGAATTTCCAACTCCCCAAAAAGTCCCCGCGAACCTCTAGGGGCCGCATTAATGCAGGGGCTCGAGTTCCGGCTCGGAGCACCAGCCCTCATTTCAGCGGATCCTTATAAAACGCCATAAGCTCTTGAAAATCAAGGGGTTTATGGCGTTTTTGCTTTGCGTCATAGCCAGCTTATGACCGTTAAAAACTACTGAGTTCTGCTACGCTTTACGCATCCTTTACGCAGAAGGTGCATCATGGCAAGCATCAAGAAATTCGGAGCCGGTTTGGCGCGCACAGGTGGCGATGGCAGGCGTACAGCAGTCCAATCATAGGCAAATTACTTTGTGGTAATGCGATTACATCTGGATTTCCATTTCAATAAGAGGTGATGGCGCCTTTCGGCTTAGACGGACATGCTGTTAAATCAATATATCCAAACCCACAAAATTTTCAATATATCAATATTGGCAGACGGTTTTGTTATTGGGATTTGGCAGTAAAACCTTTTGCAAATGGATTATGAATTCCTAATTCCTCTAGGCCATCCCGCTATTTACCCCTCCGCCGTGTAGGAGTTTTCGCTATCCGCTCTCGTTGTGTTGTACTGACGGGCGGCAGGCAACGGGCTGGAGGTGGCGACCTATCTTGACGCGCTGAGTAATTTCAAGCATACCTCCTCGTCAAAATCTCTCCCGCTGGGTTAAGCGTCGTTTCACTGTCCGCCGCTGTTTGTTGTTTTTAAAATCTTCATTGGTACACCCACTGGCTGCGGCGGTGAATAGGCGCAATAATTGCTGTGTCAAGAGCGACATCGTAACCCGTGAATTTATAATAAATATTATTAAATAATCACCTATTGGAGGAGTGGCAATGAAGATGTCAAACATGCGTATCGGTATGCGGCTGGGTGGGGGGTTCGGAGCGGTATGCCTGCTCTTGCTGTCGATGCTTATCGTGAGCAATCTGATGATGGCACGCATCAACGCCAGTACGGACGAAATTGTCAATGACAGGTTGCCGAAAATTGAAGCTACCACGCAGATACTCGTCGGAGTCAATGAGGTCGCAATCGCGCTGCGCAACATGATGCTCACTGACGACCTGTCCGATCGCCAGGCACAGGTGCAACGGATCATGGCGACGCGCCAGCTCAACCAGGCGGCCATGGACAAGCTGGAGGCCACTTTAAAAGATCCCAGGGCACGTGAAATGTTCGCCCAGATGAAAATCCAGATTGGTCGCTACCGGCCAGGCCAGGATCGCCTCATTAGCCTGGTCCAGGAAAATCGGCCAGACGATGCCCGCAAATTCTTGACCACCGAATTGCGCCCCATTCTCCAGGACCTTAAACAGGCCACCATCGCGCTGGCAACGCGCCAGAAGGAGTTAAGTGCCAGCACAGCAGCCGCAGCCGCGAGCACCTTCCACAATAGCCAGTTGTTGACGTGGAGCCTCGGCGCGGTGGCGCTGGCGCTGGGAGCAGCTATTGCTTATGCTATTACCGTTTCGATCACGCGTCCCGCCCAGCGGGCGCTGGCTATTGCCCAGACCGTCGCCGCTGGCGACCTTACCAGCCAAATCAATGTCGAGACGACCGACGAGATGGGACAGCTCTTGCTGGCCCTGAAAGCGATGAATGAGAGCCTTGCCGCCACGGTGGGGGCTGTGCGTTCTGGTACGGAGACCATTGCCACAGCCGCCAAGGAAGTGGCATCCGGCAGCATGGACCTGTCGTCGCGCACGGAACAACAGGCGAGCTCACTGGAAGAAACTGCGTCGTCCATGGAGGAGCTGACGTCCACGACCAAGCAGAACGCCGACAACGCGCGCCAAGCCAATGGCCTGGCGCGCACGGCATCGGACGTGGCCGCACGTGGGGGGGAGGTGATCGAGAAAGTCACCGAGACGATGAACGACATCAATGCTTCCTCGGCCAAGATTGCCGATATCATCAGCGTGATTGACGGTATCGCATTCCAGACCAATATCCTGGCGCTCAACGCGGCAGTCGAGGCAGCACGCGCTGGCGAAGATGGACGCGGCTTTGCAGTCGTAGCGTCCGAGGTCCGGAATCTGGCGCAGCGCTCGGCTTCGGCCGCGCGTGAAATCAAGGAGCTCATTGATGCTTCCACCATCAAGGTGGCCGATGGGAGCGCGCTGGTCAACCAGGCGGGCAATACCATGCGTGAGATTGTCACGAGCGTGCAAAGGGTTACGGACATCATGGCGGAAATCTCGTCTGCGAGCGCCGAACAGACAGCCGGCATCGACCAGATTAACCAGGCGGTGATGCAAATGGATGCGGTCACACAGCAAAACGCAGCGCTGGTGGAGCAGTCTGCCGCCGCATCCGAGTCGATGCAGGAACAATCGGCGGCTTTGGCGCAAGCGGTGGCAGTCTTCCGGCTGACTGCCGATCCCGTTGCCGTTCCCGTGCGCGCAGCGGCCTCGAAGGGGAAGGCCGCCCCGGTGCCGCGTGCGTTGCCTGCCAAGGCCACGATGGCTGCGCCGCGCGCCAAGCCGACCCAGAAGCCGGCGCCTTCCAGCGCCAAACCGATGATGGCCAAAGGCGGGGCTGACGAGTGGGAAGAGTTCTAAGTCCGCTTTTTCTCCCTGTCTACCCGGCCCTGCCAAGCCCGTTGGGGTAACGCGATAGTTAAGGGAGTGCGGCGATTGCACCGGGTAATGCCGGCCGCACCGCCAGTCAGCTGCCGTTTACCGACTGGCTCAATGGCTTCACGGTGGGAAAACATCACACGCGAACCTCTTTGGGATTGAGTGCATATTTTTTATGTAGCGATTTTGCTCAAAAGACTGCACTAAAATTTCGATGTGACTAACCCTGAATGACACAGTAAAAACGACCATAAGTTCCCATCGGATGGCGCGAAGCCGTATTTGTTATCCACCGCAGGTGTTTCGTACGACGCATACCAACGACTTACCGCGGAAAGGTTCCGCCGCTAGGTCACTGCCGGAGTTTGGATGATGACGATTCCAAATAGCAGAGATATAAGCTTACTGTGTGATAATTAAAGTGTCACCATTCGGTCTCGCTATAATGCATCAGCCAGGCGTGCGCAATTCGTAGACACCAACGCGTCCTTGTTGGGTCCCGGCTCTCGTTTCAAGAGAGCAGTCACCCCGGCGACCTCCTAACACGTCAATTAAGGTCACATCATCATGCACACCAACACGACGCCGGTCGACCAGCTGCCTGTCGAGCTCGATCGCGACCTGTTTCTCAGAACGCTCATCCGCGAGCTCTCCGGCACGCTGGAGGACGTGGTGGGCCTCGATGAAGCGTCAGGTTTTGTTAGCGCGGTCGGCCAGCGCATTGGCGACCATATCAATCTCAGTTACCGGTCGGCCCTGGGTGTCGATCAGCTATCGAAGCAACAAGTGGCTGACGTCTTGGTCGATCTGAAACGACGGATCCAGGGTGATTTTTACATCCTGGAGCATACCGATGAGAAAATTATATTTGGTAATCGCGCTTGCCCCTTCGCTGAAAAGGTGATCGGACGACCGTCGATGTGCATGATGACGTCCAATGTCTTCGGCACTATCGCGGCAGAAAACACGGGATATGCCAAGGTCGCATTGGAGCGGACCATTGCTGAAGGCGCACCAGAATGCCGCGTGGTCGTATATCTGAAACCGGAATCTGACTTGCACCGAGCGCCAGGGCGTGAATATTTTTCAGCCTGAGTTCCACTCAATGGATATGCGTTCACAGTTTGATGTCTGGGCAGACCTGTTGCCCGAAGCCATGCTACTGGTCGATATGGATGGGATCATTCAAGCGGCTAATTATCCCGCAAAGCGTTTGCTCGGCGCGCTTGATATCAATCCCGGGCAGACAGCGCTCGGCGGTCTTTGCGCAGAACCGGCGCAACAGGTGGATGATTATTTGCGCAACTGCCGCCGAGTGACCGCACTCATGCCAGCGACACTGACCTTACGCTTGCCTGGCGGGGCAGTGCTGCCCATGCGCGCCCAAGGTGCCCGATATGCGCTGACAGAATCGTCCACAGCGAGCTACGTGCTTTTGAGGCTCATTCCGAAACGCGCCGCCGAAAGCCGGTTCTTGGCAATGAACCGCCAGATCGAGAAACTCGCGCATGAAGTGGAGTTGCGGCGGCGCGCTGAACTGGAATTGATCGAGCAGCGCGAGTGGTTCAGGGTCACTCTCGCTGGCATAGGCGATGGGGTGATCGTCACCGACGTCCACGGTGCGGTTACGTTCCTGAACCCCGTCGCTGAACAGCAGACCGGCTGGCAACGGGCTGATGCGTTGGGCCAACCTATCGAAAAAGTCTTCCGCATTGTTAATGAGGAGACGCGAACCGGGGTCGAGAATCCGGTGAGAAGAGTACTTGCCGAGGGAATCATCGTCGGGTTGGCCAACCATACGATCCTGATACGGAAAGACAACTCAGAACTGCACATCGACGACTCGGGAGCGCCGATACGCAATGCAGAAGGAACACTGATCGGCGCAGTGCTTGTATTTCACGACATCACCGAACGCTGGCGACTTGAGCAACAAGTCAGGGCCCGCAAGGCCGAACTGGAGGAGGAGCACCGGCGCAAGGATGAATTCCTGGCCATGCTCGGTCATGAGCTCCGAAATCCCATGTCTGCCATCAAAACGGCCCTCGACTTGCAGCGCGTACCCAATGCGAGCGAGGCGATGCTTCAGCGCGCCGGGGGGGTGTTACATCGGCAGATCGGACACCTGACGCGGTTGGTGGATGAACTGCTGGACATGTCCAGGATCGCCAGCGGTAAAATCAATCTGCGTCGCGAAGTGCTCGATGTTTCCCGAGTCATCCACAACGCTCTGGAACTGGTTGAACCCATGCTGCTGGAAAAGCGCCACACCCTCGTCACCGAGGTTGCCGCCGGTGATATACGCGTCCACGGCGACCTGCACCGGCTGATACAGGTGGTCGGTAATCTGTTAAACAACGCGGCGAAATACACGCAGCATGGCGGGACCATTCGCCTGACTGCCAGGCGGATCGACAACGCCATCGAAATTGCTGTCCGCGATAATGGCGTCGGAATTCCGCCCACCTTGTTGCCTCGAATTTTCGAGATCTTCACCCAATCCGAACGCACCGTGGCCCGCTCCGAAGGAGGATTGGGCGTGGGCCTGACCGTTGTTCACCGGCTGGTCGAACAGCACGGCGGCACGGTCGCGGCTCATAGCGACGGACCCGGCACGGGGAGCGAATTCCGTATCCGGCTACCGCTGCTAGAGCAAATGCCCGAGCCATTGTCAGGGCAGCACTCGCGTCCAGCCTTACCCGGTCGTCGCAAGATCCTGGTCGTTGACGACAATCAGGACGCGGCAACCATGGTGGCCGAGTTGTTGCGCGCGTTCGGCAACGATGTGTCAACTGCTTTCGATGGCAAGGAAGCGATATCGTTGTTTGATCAGGAACAGCCGAGCGTCGTCCTCCTCGATATTGGTTTGCCCGGCATGGATGGGTACGAAGTAGCACGGACGCTGCGCGCCAACGCTTCTTTGCGAGACCTCGTCCTCGTTGCCTTGACCGGCTATGGTCAGCCAGAAGATATCCGCAAGTCGCTCGACGCTGGATTCGATCATCATCTCATCAAGCCGCTCGACACCGACAAGATGCTCGACATTATTGCTCAGATCCCGGACCGGCAGGAGTGACATTGATCATTGCCAGAGTCAACATGTCGCCAAAATCAGCATGCGTAATACCGTGATCCCGGCAAACGCAAGTTTCAGCGTAACTCCTGAACAGCGGCGCTGCAATTCCTGACGGAATTCTTACACATCGCCTTTGCTCATCATGACAGCACTTGCTTCCGCTTGGCCCATCTCAACGCCTGCGCTGTCATCTCCGGTGGGCCGCTCGGACGCCCTCCGCAGGGCCAACGGCAGTTCAATTACGAAACAGCTGCCGTGCCCGATACCTTCGCTGTGGGCGCGTACCGTACCGCCGTGCATATCGATGATCGACCGCACCAGCCCAAGACCGATACCGAGGCCACCGCGGGAACGGTCGACCCCTGCGTCGACCTGCGCAAACATCTCGAAAATCGCCTCAAGCTTTTCCGCGGGAATACCGCGGCCCTCGTCTTTCACATGCAGCGTTGCGGTCCCTGGCCGCGATGCGTGGCACGCCAGCTTGAGCTCAACGTTTCCGCCGGGTTCGCTGTATTTGGCCGCGTTCGTCAATATATTGGTCAGCGCCTGTTCGAGACGTGTCGCATCCCCATCAATGCAGTATTCGGCCGGGGCGATAGTCGTCGAGATTCCGAGCCGCCGATGCTGAAACATCTCCCGCGCTGCATGCACCGAGTGCTGGACCACGTCACGCAGGTCCAGCCGCGTGCGGTGCAGCACCACCACCCCGCGATCGATGCGTGCCATTTCAAGCAAGTCATCCACCAGCCGCGTGAGGTTCTTGATCTGGCGCTCGCAAATGCCGAGCAGCCCCTCTTGACGGCGTTCGTCGACACTGCTCATTGCCCACAACTGCAGGGCGGACGACATGGCAGACAGGGGATTGCGCAGTTCATGCGCCAGCATGGCCAGGAACTCGTCCTTCCTAGCAGCAGCGTCGCGTGCCTGTGCAGCGTAAGCCGACAGCTGATCATTGACGCGTTCCAGTTCGCGCTTGGCCCGGTCCAGTTCGAGACTGCGCGTGACAATTTCTGCTTCCATGCTCACCTTGTCCGCGCTCAGCCGGGCGCTGACGTTGCGTTGTTCCGCGTGGTCCTCGGTCAGGCCAACGTAGTCCGTGACATTGTCGACGCGATGGATAATGTACAGGACCTCGCCGTCCGCAGTCAGGACGGGAGCGTTCACCGGGCTCCAGTAACGCACCTCGAAGCCGTCACCTGCCAGGCCCCGCACGTCATAGCGCTGCACCGCCATCATGTCGGGTCGCCGCGTGTTCACCACGCGCTGCAACGACAATGAAAGGTTATGGGTGGCCAGTGCCTGAGGGGCGTCTGGATTGTCCGGAAATATTTCAAACACCGGCATGCCGACCACTTCTTCACGCTGCCTCAGCGTATCTCTCAAGTAGTCATCGCTGGCCGCGATAATCGTAAAGGACGCATCGGGCAGCAGGATCAGGAAGTTGCCTGGCAGGGCCTGGAATATCTGCTGGAAGTGTGCCGGAGGAATATGTTGACGCATGGGGCGAAGGCTTATAGGTCCAAGGGTCTGCGCCCGTGCCTCTTCGGCGCGCATCGCCATGCGTTAAAAGAATGCGGGACATTTTCAGGCATTTATCCGTCCCGCAATGGCTTAATGTGCTACGAAAAAGGTCACCTGTCGTGCGTAAGTCGGCGCCGGTAGAGCGTCGCGCCGCCTTAGTTTTTCGCGTCACGCAGCCATGTTGGGACCATGTGATTCCTTGTTCCGTTCGAACGCACACATCCGTAAAGGAAAGCAGCGGTGCCGCGCAGACTATTCCTACATAGCTTGCGTGCCAAGTCCTACGCTTAAAGCTGAGTTCACCAAGCATCATCGAATTTCTTCCTTTGTTTGATCTTTCATCTACCAGGAGAAGCGTTTATGTTTGCTCATACCAAGCGACTGCAATACACCGTCCGCGTGCGCGAAACCAATCCCGGCCTGGCCAACCTCATGTTGGAACAGTTTGGCGGTCCCCAGGGTGAACTGGCGGCAGCCTGTCGGTATTTCACGCAGGCTCTCGCAGAAGACGATCCCGGACGCAAGGACATGCTGTTCGATATCGCCACCGAAGAGCTAAGCCACCTGGAGGTGATCGGCAACATCGTGGTGATGCTGAATAAAGGTGCCAAGGGCCGCCTCGCCGAAGGCGTCGAGGAGGAGGGCGAAATCTATCGTTCGATCACCGGCGCCGGGAATGACAGTCATCTCACGCAATTGCTGTACGGCGGCGGCGCTCCGCTGATCAATTCGGCAGGGGTGCCCTGGACTGCTGCCTACATCGATACCATTGGTGAACCCACTGCGGATCTTCGCTCCAACATCGCGGCCGAAGCGCGCGCCAAGATCGTGTATGAACGCTTGATCAACCTGACCGACGACCCTGGCGTCAAGGATGCCCTGGGGTTTCTCATGACGCGCGAAATCGCCCACCAGAAATCGTTTGAAAAAGCGTTGTACGCGATCGAACCCAATTTCCCGCCAGGAAAACTGCCAGGCCGTGGCGAGTTCGCCAGTGTCTACTTCAATATGTCGCAAGGCGGACCGGAAGTCGAGGGGCCGTGGAACAGCGGGCCAAAGTGGCGCGTGATCAGCGACCGCGATCAGCAGTCCGCCGTGGATGGCGGTGATGGCAGCGCCTCCGTCGGGGTGTCCGAAGAAGAAGTGTCCCTGCTGAACCAAATGGCCGCGCGCACCATGTCCAATCCGTCGGTTGAACCGGTCACCGGTGCAGAACTGGGTGCCGGCGTGGTGCCATCGGCCCCGGACAGCGTTGGCGCGGACACCGACGACGACAGCCTTGCGGCCGCTCCCGGCTCGCTGCGCAACCAGTAACGCGTGACACCGTGGCCTGGTACCGTGCCGGCCACGCGCATGGATAACTTTTTTTCAGCTAATACAAGGAGCTCATATGACTACCTCTGCAATCGACAATCTGACGGACTGGCTGCGCGATGCACATGCAATGGAACAACAGGCAGAAACGATGCTGGAAGCACAGGCGTCGCGCCTCGAGCACTACCCGGCACTGCGGGCCCGGATCGTGCAACATATCGACGAGACCCGCTGGCAACGCGCCCAGCTGGAAACCTGTCTCTCACGACTGGGCAGCAGCCCCTCGGTACTGAAGGATGCGGGCGGCAAATTGGCGGCGTTCGGCCAAGGCGTCGGTGGCATGATGGCCAGCGACGAAGTGATCAAGGGAGCCATGGCAGGCTACGTGTTTGAAAACATGGAAATTGCGAGTTATACGGTGCTGATCGCGGCCGCAGCTGCCGTTGGCGATACCGAGACGCGCAGCGTGTGCGAGCGGATCATCGAGCAAGAGCGAGCCATGTCGGCGTGGTTGCTGGAGAACCTGCCCGCGACGACCGAAGCTTTCCTGGCCCGGTCGGCCGCACCCGGCGTCGAGGCGAAGAAATAGCGCACGGTTGGCTTGCCGCCGTGCGGTCATACTGCCCGGGCTGTCCGCTGACAGACCGGGCAACGAAGACGTCCCAGCCGTGCATGCGGCGCCATGGCGCTCATGCACCGACATTGCGAGGCAGTCTCACGGGCGTAGCACGTTTATTTCAAGTGCGCTCACCGTCGCGGCGCGCCGCGTTCTGCCCTTCAGGGGCGTTCTCGCGCAGGTATTCGCGCTGTACAGCAGCATTCCATAACATTAGCCAACGCGCCGCTTGTACGCGTTCGGCGCTGTTCCGCGCAGCACTGCTGCGCTGGCCAGCAACGGGCAACCGGCTGGCAATCGCCGTTGCGCAGTAAGAGATATCTGATCTCAACTTTGTGGCGACGATAATTTCGGATAGTCATTGCACATGTCACCTCACGCCGCCACTATCGCATGAAGCGTTTGTGCGTCAACGCATAGTCGTCGTGCGCGCGCTAAAGCAGACTGCCGCCCGGGAGGACAGATAATGGTCACCAAAGAATACCAATGGCACGCATCGACTGTGGAACGCAGGGTTGACGGCCCGGCCGCTGCGATTGACGAGGCAGTCGTGCTTGCACATTGAAGGCGTCGGATTAGCGATCGAACATATGGCCCAGGCCGGTGTCGAACGCAGCACCGCTTTGCGTTTACTCGCAGCGCCGCGTTACCACCGTCATCGCGAGGATGGTGTCCCCAGAAGTGGTGTATGAGAAGTGATTCTCGAGGGGCTGGGTCCCCGATCAGTTAATCACGGCGGAGAGCCGTGCAGGCTGATTGTCGCTCGAGGACTGCAATCCTTCAAGCTGCATGTAATGGCGCTGTAAAGACCACTCGTCGTTTTGCTCGAACATCATGGCGCCGACCAGGCGGATGATGGCGCCATCGTTGGGACAAATGCCGATGACGTTGGTCCTTCGTTTGACTTCGGCATTGAGCCGCTCAAGCGGATCGGTACTGTGGATCTGCGTCCGATGGGCCCGTCGCTACGCCGAGAATTTCGCGCACGCCATCGGTATTGACTGCCACAGCGATTATCACGGCCACCGAGACCACACGGCCGGCTTGGCGTGATTTAACATAGGTGGCGTCGATCCAGAGATAAGGCCAATCGCCTTCGATCGGTCGATTCAAGAAGGTCTGCACGCGCTCATCGATCTCCTCGCATAGCCGTGATACCTGGCTTTTCGAGACTCCGGTCATGCCCATGGCTTTGACCATGTCATCGACCGGGCGGGTCAAGATTCCCTGAATATAGGCTTCCTGGATCACTGCCGTGAGCGCCTTTTCGGCCGTCCTGCGCGGCTCGAGAAATCCTGGGAAATAGCTGCCTGTACGGAGCTTTGGAATCTTTAAGTCGACTTTGCCGGCCCGGGTTTCGTAGCCGCGGTCCCGGTAACCATTGCAGCTGTTGATACGTTCGTCGCTGCGCTCGCCGTAAGCTGCCTGGCAAAGCGCCTCGACGTCCATTTCCATGAGTCGCTGCAGAGCTTGCTGCACTGTCTGGCGGATGAAATCTGCATCTGCCCCCTTTTCGGCAAGCTCAGATAATGCGATAGTGGTGTCGGTCATTGTGGTTCCTTAAAGTGGTTTTATTAAGGTCTTCTTAAACCCAACATGACCTCAAGAATCACAATGACCACCTTCTCGCGGCCTTCCTAAATGCCATCTCTGGCGAAGTCTTCATACACCACGTCGTGTGACGCCATCCCCCATTTCTAGACTTCAGATCAATATCGATACCGTGTGGCGATTGGAAGACGGGCAATATAACAGTTTGAAGCAACTTTTCTACTTGGTGAAACGCCGCACATAGTGCCCCAATAGTTGTTGTTAAAATTTTACTTCAGGTCGAAATGACGGAAGCCTGGTTGCTTGCATCAATAACGTCAGCGTTTTTCGAGGAGCGTACATGAGCCAGTTCGAGTATCCCAGGCCCCAGTTGGTAAGAGACGGATGGCTGTCCCTCAATGGCGAATGGGATTTCGCTTATGACGACGAACTGCAGTATGGCGGGCCCGATGAGGGCATCAACTGGGAGCATCGCATCCAGGTGCCGTTTGCCCCGGAATCGGCAGCCAGCGGACTTGGCGACCAGAACTTCCACCCGTGCGTGTGGTACCGCCTGAACTTCGACCTGATCCGCGACGGCGAATGCGTGTTGCTGCACTTTGGCGCAGTCGACTATGCTGCCCAGGTATGGCTGAACGGTCGCCTGGTTGCCCAGCACGAAGGCGGCCATACGCCGTTTACGGCCGATATCACCGATGCCCTGGTGACTGGCGCGCCACAGGTGTTGATAGTTCGGGCCGAGGATGATCCGGCCGACTTGCACAAACCGCGCGGCAAACAGGACTGGCTGCGCGAACCCCACTCGATCTGGTACCCGCGCACCACCGGCATCTGGCAGACTGTGTGGATCGAGCAGGTGGCTGCCACCCATATCAAGCAGCTGCGCTGGACGCCGATATTTGACGGCTTTGAAATCGGTTGCGAGGTCCTGGCAGCTGGCAAGCAAAAATCCGGACTGTCGGTGGAGGTCCGGCTCTCGCTTGGCGACAAGGTGCTGGCCGACGATATCTACATGCTTGTTGGACTCGAAGCGAATCGGAAGATCGCCTTGTCCGATCCTGGTATCGATGACTCCCGCAACGAGCTGTTGTGGAGTCCCGAGCGGCCCATCCTCATCGATGCCGAGCTGACGCTGCGCCACGGTGACCGCGTGCTCGACACCGTGCGATCCTACACCGCGCTGCGCTCGGTATCGCTCAACCGCGACCGCTTCATGCTCAACGGTCGGCCGTACCAGCTGCGTCTGGTGCTGGACCAGGGCTACTGGACCGACTCGCTGATGACGGCGCCCAACGACGAAGCGCTGCGCCGCGATGTCGAGCTGGCCAAGGCGATGGGGTTCAATGGCGTGCGCAAGCACCAGAAGATCGAAGATCCGCGCTACCTGTACTGGGCCGACAAGCTCGGGTTACTGGTGTGGGAAGAAATGCCTTCCGCCTACGCTTTCAGTCCGCGCGCGGTGACACGGCTGGTCAAGGAGTGGACCGAGGCCATAGAGCGCGATTACAGCCATCCCTGCGTGATCGTCTGGGTGCCATTTAACGAATCGTGGGGTGTGCCCAATCTTACGGCCATGCAGGCGCACCGCAACGCCGTCGAGGCCTTGTACCATCTGACGCGGGTGCTGGACGCCACGCGCCCGGTGATTGGCAACGATGGATGGGAAGCTGCCGCCACCGATATTCTCGGCATCCACGACTACGATGGAGAGCCGCAGCGCCTGCGCGCGCGCTACGAAAGCCAGGAGTCGCAAACGCTGTTCGACCGGCGTCGCCCTGGCGGCCGGATACTGACACTGGATGGCTTCCCGCACAGGGGACAACCGATCGTGCTGACCGAATTTGGCGGCATCGCGTATGACCCCAAGGCGCCATCGCATCACACCTGGGGCTACTCGCGCACCAACACCGCCGAAGCATTCGAAGGCATGTACCGCGAACTGCTCAAGGTCGTCAACGAGACGCCGATGTTCAGCGGCTTCTGCTACACGCAGTTTGCCGACACCTTCCAGGAGACCAATGGCTTGCTCAATGCAGACCGCACCCCAAAGATTCCGCTTGAACAGATCAACAGCGCTACCCGTAACGCAGGACGCTGACGCCCGCGGTCTACTGCACCGCCAACCACCGGCTCACAAGAGCCCACCAAGGAGAGTCTCATGCAAACCGTAATCGTTTTCTGTCACCTGCGTTGGGACTTCGTTTATCAGCGGCCGCAGCAGCTGCTCACGCGTCTCGCCGAACACTACAAGGTGCTGTTCATCGAAGAACCGCTGTTCGATACGGCCGCGCCGCACCTGCACGCTTATAGCCCTGCACCTAATCTGACCGTGTACCAGCCTCACACCCCGGTGCAGGCCCCCGGGTTCCATGACGAACAGATGCCAGTCCTGCAATCGCTGCTGGCCAACCTGGTACCGCCTGATGACGATCCGATCGTGTGGTTCTACACCCCTATGGCGCTGCCGTTGCTGGCGCAGCAGCATCCGTCACTGGTGGTGTACGACTGCATGGACGAACTCTCGGCGTTCAAGAATCCGCCTCCCGAACTGCTGCAGCGCGAGGCGGCGCTGCTGGCAGTTGCCGATCTCGTATTTACCGGTGGGCCCAGCCTGTACGAAGCAAAGCGCAACCGGCACGCCAATGCCTACTGCTTTCCCAGCAGCGTCGATGCAGCGCACTTTCAACGTTCGCTCGACCGTAGCGACGTCCATCCCCTGCAACAGCACATCCGCAGGCCGCGCCTGGGTTTCTACGGTGTCATCGATGAAAGGTTCGACACCGGCCTGATCGCGGCCATTGCTGATGCGCATCCGGATTGGCAGGTCGTACTTGTCGGACCGGTCGTCAAGATCGACGCGGCGGACCTTCCCGTGCGCCCCAACATTCACTACCTCGGGCAGCATTCGTACCAGGTGTTGCCGCAATTTCTGGCGGGTTGGGACGTGTGCCTGTTGCCCTTCGCGCTGAACGAGTCGACCCGCTTCATCAGCCCGACCAAGGTATTGGAGTACATGGCCGCATCGCTACCCATCGTCAGCACCGCCATCACCGATGTCGAGCAGCCGTATGGCCATGTGGTTGCCATCGGCCACGACCACGCCGAGTTCATCGCCCATTGCGAAAAAGCGTTGTGCCAGACCGGCGAGCGAACTGGCGCGATGGCGCAACAGATGCGGGCAATTATTGCGGCGACGTCCTGGGACGCCACGGCAGAACATATGCGCGAGTTGCTTGAACACGCCACTGCCGAACGCGTGGCCGGCTCGCGGCATGACGTGCCGCCGGTGGAGCCGGCAGTACTTGCGGGCAAAACCGGCGCCCACGAACTCGATGCAGAACGCGCCCTCGTTCAGCGGCCCGAACTGGTAGCGTGAATCACCGCCGGGCGGCTGACGCGGCCGCGTTCGCTGCCCGGCTATCACCGGCCCCGGCCGCAGTTAATATCAACACGTTGCTGGAGACTAGATGAAACCTATCGCCATTGTCGGTGCAGGATTTTCCGGGGCCGTGATTGCCCACCAGTTGGCGCAAGCCGGCCATACCGTCCAGGTGTTCGAGGCACGGCCTCACGTGGGCGGCAACTGCCACTCCGAACGCGATGCCGAGACCGGCGTCATGCTGCACGTGTACGGCCCGCATATTTTTCACACCGATAATGAGCGGGCATGGGAATTCGTCAACCGCTTCAGCGAGTTCAAGCCGTATGTGAACCGGGTGAAGGCGATTACGGGCGGCCGGGTCTACACCTTGCCGATCAACCTGCTGACCATCAACCAGTTCTTCGGCAAGACTTTCCGCCCTGCTGATGCCGCCGAGTTTCTGGCGGCCCTCGGTGACAAAACCATCGATAATCCGCAGACCTTCGAGGAACAGGCGCTGCGCTTTGTCGGCCGCGAGCTGTATGAAGCGTTTTTCAAGACCTACACGATCAAGCAATGGGGGCTGTCGCCCAGTGAACTGCCGGCAAGCATCCTGAAACGCTTACCGGTGCGCTTCAATTACGACGATAACTATTTTAGCCACAAGTACCAGGGCATGCCGGTGAACGGCTACACGGCGCTGGTCCAGAAGATGCTCGATGTGCCGGGCGTCAGCGTGTACCTCGGCACACCGTTCGACCCGGCATCGAAAAACGATTTCGAGCATGTTTTCTACGCCGGCCCCATCGACGCGTGGTTTGGTCATTCGGAGGGTCGTCTGCCATATCGAACACTGGACTTCGAGGTGTTCCGCGACCGTGGCGACTACCAGGGTAACGCCGTGGTCAATTATTGCGACGCTGCCCAGCCATATACGCGGATTACCGAGCACAAACATTTCTCGCCGTGGGAGCAGCACGAAGGCACGATCCTGTACAAGGAATACAGCCGGCAATGCGAGGACAACGATATTGCGTACTATCCGATACGCCTGGCGCGCGACAAGGAGCAGCTCGAACGATATGTCGCAATCGCCAGGCAGGAGCGCAACGTCACCTTCGTCGGGCGGCTTGGCACCTACCGCTATCTGGACATGGATGTCACCATCCACGAGGCACTGATCACCGCCGACAGGTTCCTGGCCAGTGCGGATGACCGCGTCGCCATGCCTGCATTCGTCATCGACCCACTGGCGTAGCGCCTTGCCGCCGTTCGTGCTCCGACCGCTTCTTGCAAGGGACTCCGCATGCAGATTTTCCGGAACAACTCAGTGACGCAGCCGCTGGCCTTATGGGGCGGCATCGAATGCACGGTCAACCGCGTCGGCGATCGGTATTTCGACCAGGCCGCGCAGAGCGGCCACGAGTCCCGCCCCGACGACATCGAACTATTGCATACCACAGGCCTGTCGGCACTGCGGTATCCTGTATTGTGGGAGCGCGTTGCGCCTGATGGACTGGACCAGGCCGACTGGTCGGTGGTCGACGTGCCGCTGGCGGCCTGTCGCGAACGCGGTATCACCGTGATCGCGGGCCTGGTGCACCACGGCAGCGGGCCGCGCAATACGAGTCTGGTCGACGCCGGTTTTGCACCGGCACTGGCTGCCTATGCGGGTGCCGTTGCCGCACGCTATCCATGGATAGAACATTACACGCCGGTCAACGAACCGCTGACCACGGCGCGCTTTAGCACCTTGTATGGATTGTGGTACCCACACGCCTCCAGCGACCGCGCATTTGTCACCGCCGTGCTGAACCAGGCGCGCGCCACGGTATTGGCTATGCAGGCCGTGCGCAGCGTCAACCCGGCCGCGAAACTGGTGCAAACCGACGACCTCGGTAAAACCTGGGGCACGGTCGAAATGGCAGCGGTGACGGAGTTTTACAACGACAGGCGCTGGCTGGCGTGGGACCTGTTGTGCGGCAAGGTCGATCAGCGCCATTCTCTGTGGGCGTACCTGCTCAAGCACGGCGCCACCGCTGCCGATCTACTGTGGTTCCGCGAGCACCCGTGCCCGCCCGACATCATCGGCGTCAATTATTACGTCACCAGCGAGCGCTGGCTTGATCACCGTGTCGAACGATATCCGCACCTGCGCCCCGGCCTGATCGATGGCCAGCCCTGTATCGATACCGAAGCGGCGCGGGTGGCCGAAGCACCGCAGGCGCATCTGGCGCCGTTGTTGATCGAAGCCTGGCACCGCTATGGTTTGCCGATCGCCATCACGGAGGCGCACATTCATGCTGGCCGTGAAGACCAGCTGCGCTGGATGGCGGAAATCTGGGACGCTGCCCTGGCGGCCCGGGCCGCAGGCGTCGACATGCAGGCGGTCACGGCCTGGGCGCTGCTGGGCTCGTTTGACTGGGACAGCCTGGTCACCCGCCAGGCGGGCCACTATGAATCGGGCGCTTTCGACATTCGTGGCGGCAAACCGCGCCCCACCGCCGTGGCCCGACTGCTGCAACAGGTCGCCGCCGGTGATAGCCCCGCGCATCCAGCAGCCCTTGGGCTGGGCTGGTGGCGGCGCCCCACGCGCTATCATCCGGGCCGGCGCAGTGCCTTGCGACAGAGTATTGCGGCGGCCCCTGCGGCACCGGATGCCGCCATGCGTACACCGTTGCTGATCTCCGGCGCAAATGGCACATTGGGCCGCGCTTTCGCCCGAATCTGTACCGAGCGCAACCTTGCGTTCAGGCTGGTCAGCCGGGACGAGATGGACATCACCGACCCCGACTCGGTCGAGCGGGCACTCCAGCGCTACCAGCCGTGGGCATTGATCAATGCCAGCGGCTATGTTCGCGTTGACGACGCAGAGCGCGATGCCGAACGATGTTTTCGCGAGAACGCCCATGGCCCGCATGTACTGGCCATGGCATGTGCCCGCCATCGCATCCATCTGACCACCTTCTCCAGTGACCTGGTGTTCGATGGCCGGGCAGGGCAACCGTATGTCGAAACCGATGACATCTCGCCCATCAACGTCTATGGACGCAGCAAGGCTGACGGCGAGCAGGCGGTTCTGGGCCTGTTGTCTAATGCCCTGGTCATACGCACCAGCAGCTTTTTCGGCCCATGGGACAAGTACAATTTTGTACACCGCGCGCTGGGGGCGCTGGAAGCAGGGCAGGCATTCGGCGCTGCCGGTGACCTCATCATCACGCCCACGTATGTCCCCGACCTGGTCGATACGTGCCTGAACCTGGTCGTTGACGGTGAGCGCGGAATCTGGCATCTCACCAACGGATGCGTTGTTTCATGGTTCGCGCTGGCGCGCAGGGCGGCCGTGCATGCGAGGATGGACCCCACAGCCTTGTACGAACAGAAATCGTCCGACTGCAATTACATTGCCAGGCGGCCCGCCAATAGCGCGCTGCGCAGTCACCGTGCCGTGCTGCTGCCCACACTTGACAACGCGTTGACCCGGTTCATGGCGCAGCGCACCGATCACCTCTCTGGCATCGAAGCGATCAGCGGCTGACTTCCTAAATGCAGACCAAAAAAGATTCTAAAAAGGTTGCAGGAAATCACAGTAATACTCTCTGCCACATGGATGGGCCATTTCACGCCACTCTGGGTTGATATGTCGCCCATAGGTATTCCTGTACCGTACGCGCGAGCGAGATCGATGCCGATACATCGAGGAGGACCAAATGTTGGAATATCTAGTTCAAATGGGTGGCCAGGAACAAAGCCCGCCGTTCACGGGAACGTTCTCGGATGCCGACTTCACCCATCTGCTTTCACCCCGCGTCGGCAGGGCGTTCGACCTGGAACACTTCAAGGCATATGTCATGCCCAATGGGCAGATCGCACTGGCCAGGAAACCTGATTACGTCGACTGCACTACCGTGGAACTGGCATCGCTGGTTGAGGCGCTGCGGATTGCGATCACTGGAAAGTCATGGTGAGACGTCCTGCATGCTGCAGGCTGCAGAAGAAGAAGCTCTCGCTGGCGACACACCTGGCGTATTTGACGCATTTTGCCATCATTGTACGGCAGGGTTACGCCAGACAGGCTGATGCATCAGCCGTGATTTCAGCTTCCCGATGAACCAGCGTAACTGCTTCAGCCAGCTGCCAGCCTTTCCCTTACTGCCTTCACGCTGACGCCGACTTCTTTCACCAGTTGTTGTAAGCGGTCTTTCGTCACGCCCAGTTCCCCGGTCCAATAAGCCACCTCGTGCGGTTCATTGACATTGATTCGGGTGCGATCCTGCACCCCGGTTTTCGTTAAATCGTCACTCATGTCGTTCTCCTTTGTGTTAACTTCAATAATTTCACGATCGAGGTGCTTTCTCTGTTAATCGTCTAACGCCCGGTCTTGAAAGGCCAGATATCAGTGTTGACAGTCCCGCTTTCGAACTGCGCGCGTCGGGTTGCCGTTTTTCGATATGGTTGTATGCCAGGCCGGTTTGCCGTCCTCGCAACCGCAAGCAGCGGGCCGGATGGCATACCGGTGCTGGGGCCAGCGCTCGAGAGGAGGCAGGGTCCTTCCCATTTATAACGAATGCAGAAATGGCTCTTATGACGAACACTTCGCGACGTGTCAAACGGATCAGTCTCGGGCTCCAGGGCGCTGGAACTTATGGTGCATTTACGTGGGGCGTACTCGACAGATTACTGGACGAAGACGATTTGAAGATCGACAGTATCAGCGGCAGCAGCTCGGGCGCAGTCAATGCCGTCGTGATGGCCGATGGCTACGCTTTCGGCGGCGGACGAAAGGGGGGCGCAGCAGGCGCTCAGGCGGTTCTGGACGGCGCTGGGACAGACCATGTCCCTGAGTCCAATGGCCCGCACGCCGCTTGACCGGGTGGCCGGGAACTGGACACTGGAATATTCCCCGGTCTATCATCTGCTGGAGATGGCCGCAGCCTTTCATGGCCCGGTACTGGAGACGCCTGTCAGTCAAAACCCTTTACGTAACGTGTTGAGCGCATTGGTCGATTTCGACCGTGTGCGACGTTGCGAAGAGCTGCAATTGTTTGTCGGCGCAACCAATGTACGTACCGGTGGCGGCCACGTCTTTATCCGCAAAGAGCTGGACCCGCAGCGCGTGCTGGCGTCCGCGTGCCTGCCTACGGTGTTCGCCGCTGTTGAGGTCGACGGCGAAACGTATTGGGATGGCAGCTTTACGGCCAATCCTCCGCTGGCGCCATTTCTGCAACTGGGGGCACATGAACTGGGCGCCGCCACGGCCGATACGTGGCTGAGCCAGCACCGTGATGCGATCGGAGGCTGATTGTTGTAGTCCAATCATCTCGGGCACTTCGTTAGCGTAAGCCAATCTGCAATCAAACTGATGTGCTCGCCCCCGTGCTCTGCCAAGCTTCGATACGCAGATAGCCACTCTAACTCCACTATCAGTGTGTCTAAGTTTTCCGAGAAATTTACATAGTTATTTATTGCTAACTTTTCCGAAAGTCGGTACGATTTCCACATCGACTCTTTATTCTTCATAGTGATCATTTCTTCTTTATTTCCTTCAGAAGATTGCCCGTCAAGTGTGCCACTGTCTGTCGACGCACTTGAGGGAGCCGTGTTCGCCTGGATGAAAACCCCTGCCGCATGGGACGAGCGCAAGCACCCAACCATTGTCCAATTCCTTCGTGATATCCGGCGCCACACAATTGGTATCTGCGGCGGCGGAACTGATTCACTGACGATTCTGAATCTGGAACTCGATCGGCTTGGCAAAAAGGTCTGCTGCACGGATGTTGACGCAAGGATTGATGACTTGCGCCACGCTTTATCGAGCCTGCATCTTGTTCCTCAAGCAGCGAAAGCGGGCAGCGAGCCTGTCGGTGAAAACAGATTATCAGCTCCGGGTGGCTGTACGGTAAGTACCGGGGAGCAGGAAATAGCGAGGCCGAACATGTCGCAACTGGCGGTGGGGGACTTGGTGACACTTGAGGATAATGAATGCGAAATGCTGGTAGTGGGAAGTGCAGATGAAGTGACGCAGCCGACCTGCAGTCCGTCGACCTGGTTTTGCGTCTGGGAGTGCGATCACCGCATGTTCGAGGAGGTGTTTGCGGAGGATATGTTGCGTCTGCTGCGAAAGGAGCGTCGACGACTTCCGAGGCCCTCCGATGCTGTCTTCCCCGGCCACAGCACCGGAACGAGGAAAAGCTGAAAGGATATCGCTTGGCTTGCATCCGGTCCAGCCGCTTGCATCCTGGTGCGCGGCTCCTCATGCGTACGAAACGGTAGGGAATGTGCGCCCATGTCGCCTGGGCTGGTGGTGGCCGAAGAAGCCTGCAGTTGTGATGAGTGAGGAAGCTAACCAACTCACCGCTCAATGCGAGGCATCATCAGAACCTCCTTCACCGTTCGGTCGGTTTTCCAGGTGCGCTGGCCGTGCTCGCGAAGGCATATCAACAGTCTTTTATCGAGGGGATGCCTATGCCAACCGGTGCAAACCCAAAGCGCGAACGCGAGTATAAAAAGCTCGAGCGCAAGTTCAAGAAGGAGGGGCGCTATGCGGGAAGGGAAGACGAGGTGGCCGCGCGCATTGTGAATAAACAGCGCGCCCAGACTGGTGAAGCGAAACATAGCCACAGGGCGCCGCAGCGCTCGGCGTCGCGCCGCAAGAGCCGGGGCGCCCGGTCGGCTTCGCGTCGCGGGAAGTCGTGAGTCAGCCTGTAGGCCAGGGGGGCGGCCGTACGTCGGTCTGCTTGATCCGGGAGAATTGTAGTTGGAGAGAAACTCGCTAAAAGATCAGTTGCGCAATGTGCTGGAGGAGGCGCGGATGGTGCTGCCGGGCATACAGGCGCTGTTTGGCTTTCAGACCGTGGCGGTGTTCAATCAGGCGTTTTCAGAGCTGCCATCGGCGACCCAAGCGGTGCACCTGGTGGCGCTGCTGTCGGTGGTAACGGCGATTGCGCTGGTCATGATGCCCGCCGCCTGGCACCGGATCGTGGAGCCGCATCGCGTATCGACCACCACCGTTTCACTTGCCTCCCGGTTGATCTGCGCCGCGCTGCTTCCTCTTGCTGTCGGGTTGGCGCTTGATATTTATGTCGTGGTCTTCGCTGTTACGCGGTCGACTGCTGTCGCTGTGTCCGTGGCGGTGACTACCGCGACGGTCCTGATTGGTCTGTGGTTTGCCATCCCTTTCCTGCGACGTTTCTTCGATCACGACGGTCAGCCCTCCTGACGGCTTTCTAGGCCGGGCACTGGCAACGGGCTGGCAGAGCGCGCTCATGGACGGTCCGACACGTCGTTTCAGCCAGCCGGTCTTGGTGGTCTGCCGTACAGAATTCGTGCCATTTGTTCTTCAAACTTGGTGACCAGAGAAGCCCAAACCCGCAAACAAGTGCGACCTGGCCTATGCCAAGCGTACCCGTGTGGCCGACCCTGCGAACGTTCATGCGACGCTGAAAAAGGATGTTTCAGCCGTCGAGGACGCAGACGTCAAGGCATTGGCCGCCAAGCTCGAACCCACCGTCGCGCAGCACCTGGCAATGGTCAGGACGCTGGCCGCTGCGGTCAAGTGACATCGCTAAACTGGAGGAAATTCTATGACTAAGCCATTGAAAAAAATTGGGTCGCAGGTCATCGTCATTACAGGCGCCACCAGCGGCATCGGGCTGACGACCGCCCGCGCTGCTGCTGCCAGGGGCGCCGGCCTGGTACTGGCTGCCCGCGACAGCGACGCCCTTGACCAACTAGTGGCCGAACTGCGTGCGCAGGGCGCTGATGCTATCGCTGTGCCGACCGATGTGGGCGTGCGCGAAGAGGTGGAGGCGCTCGGGCTTGCGGCGATGCAACGCTACGGTCGCATCGATACCTGGATCAATAACGCCGGCGTATCGATCTACGGCCGTCACCAGGACGTGCCGCTGGCGGACCAGCAACGGCTATTCCAGACCAATTTCTGGGGCGTGGTGCACGGTTCGCTGGTGGCGCTCGACATGATGCGAGAAGGTGGCGGCGCCATCATCAACCTGGGCAGCGAATTGTCCGACCGGGCCGTGCCGCTACAAGGCATGTACTCGGCATCCAAGCATGCGGTCAAGGGATTTACTGATTCCTTGCGAATGGAAGTGGAGAAAGACGGTCTGCCGGTCTCGCTGACGCTGATCAAGCCTGCGGGGATCGACACCCTGTACACCAAGCACGCGCGCAACTACATGGAGAACGAACCTGAGCTGCCGGCGCCATTGTATGCGCCGGATCTGGTTGCCGATGCAATTCTCTACGCTGCCGAGTCGGGCGGGCGTGATATTTACGTGGGCGGCGCCTCGCGCGTGATCTCGGCCGAGGGCAGCCTGATGCCGCGCTTACTCGACAAGTTGATGAATGCGATCATGTTCAAGCAGCAGAACACTGGTGAGCCTTCAGCGCCCGGCCGGCAGGACTCGCTGTACGCATCGAGCGGGCCCAGGCTGCGTGAGCGTCTTGGCGACCATGTCAGCAATGTCCACGAACATTCTGCCTACACCTACCTGACAACCAGGGGGAAACCGCTCGGGATCGGCTTGCTGATCGGTGCTGTCGCTATCGGGGTTTTAGCGGTTGCAGGGAGTGAGGCAAAGCGTGAATCGGTATGAATGGTTGTTGCAAAGACCGCAGCAACGCGCGATGGATGAGAGGAAGCAAAATGAGAGGAAGCAAAATGAGAGGGCGCCAGCCGTGACCCGGCCGCCGTCCTCCCGGCGTGATGTCAATGCTTGCGGCTTTGCTTGGCGCCGCCGCCAGCGGTCTTGGTGCCGGCCGCCTTGGTGTGGCTTTCAGCATCCTTGCCGGACTTGGACTTCTCTGGCGTCGCCGATTGCTTCGATCCGCTTTCGGTTGACGACTGCTTGCTGGAACCGCCTGACTTTTGCTTGGTCATGATGAACTCCGTGGGGTAAAGGAGATGCTATCTTGCGCCCCTTGTCGTAGGTTGGATGTGTGGCAGCGAACGCTCGCGACAGTATGTGGCGATTCCGCGCCCGCCTCCCGTTGCCATCGCCGGCGTTCCGCCAGCATTTCAGGAAGCCCTTCCAGGCGAGGCACAAGCGTGGCGCAAGACGTTAGTGCGTTTGGCGGAAACAGGCAGTTTAGTTTAGATAACCAGGGTTCTGGCAATGCGGAGCGCCGCACAACGTCGCCTGCGTCGTCCGCAATCGGAATCTGGTAAGGTGGCCCCCACTGCACCCGAGGAGAAATCATGAACAGCCAAATCGTCCGCATGCTGCCCAGTTTCGAAGCCGCCGAAGCGGCCCGTGTTGAATTGCTGGCAGACGGTTTCGACGTAAACGGTATTGATGTCAACGTAACGACCGACGAAGCAGGTCCCGCTGAAAGCAATTTTTATGTGGGCGACTCTCCCGCCGTCAAGGGTAGTGCCGACTACGAGGACGTGTTCAAGCCCGCCGCTCGTGGAGACTTGTGCATGATGACGGTAACCGTCGCGGATGCCGCCGAGCGTGAACGGGCAAGCGTCATCTTAGAAAAATGCGGTGCTGTAGATGTCGATCCCGCGCACGGTGCAGCAAAAAGCAGTTTCTAATTGGACCGCGGCCAGCCTGACGATTGGGTTGCCGCCAGACACCACCCGTTCTCCACCCGTGAGGCGCCCCAACGTTAGTACGTAAGTTTTACTCAGAATGCGCGCAAGCTGTTGATTAGGCTCGCGGGTGTCTGGCAAACTCGCGGCGATTCACATGTCGTCGCTCACCGCATGCGGTCGCTTGCAAATGCATGTCATATGAATGTTAATCATTTGCATTCAATTTATTGCGTGCCATGCCCTTCATCTCCATTCACCGCGCCGGTCCTGCATGGCCGCCCGATGCCGGCACCTTTTATGGTCAGCACCACGGCTGGCTGCTCGGATGGCTGCGTAAAAAGCTCGGCTGTGGTCATCATGCTGCCGACCTGGCGCAAGACACGTTCCTGCGCGTATTGATTGCGCCGCGCGCGGACGGATGTGATCGTGCCCAACAGCCACTGCCTGCGCTGCGCGAACCGCGCGCCTACCTGACCACCGTCGCCAGCCGCCTGCTGCTCAACCATTACCGCCGCCTGTCGCTCGAACGCGCCTACCTCGAGGCGCTGGCGCAGGTACCTGAAACCCACGCGCCGTCACCGGAACAGCATTTGCTGACGCTGCAAACGCTGCACGAAATCGATGCCATGCTGGACGCCTTGCCGGCCAAGGCGCGTACTGCATTCCTGCTGGCGCAGTTCGAGGGCATGGCTTACGACGACATCGCCGCGCGCTTGCAGGTGCACGTGCGCACGGTCAAGCGCTACATGGCGATGGCATTCGAAGAGTGCATCTTGCTGGCCGCATGAGCACCACTGTTTCCAGCAGCGACCGGGCGCCGCTCGAGCGCAGCGTGGCGCGCCGCGCCGCGCACTGGCTGATGCTGCTGCATTGTGGCGACGCCACACCGGCCGATATCGACGCGTGCCGGCGCTGGCGCGCGGCCAGCCCCGAACATGAACGGGCCTGGCAGCGGGCCGAGAGCGTGCAACAAAAATTTGGCACGGTGGCGGCGGGCCTGGCCATGCGAACACTGGGCCGCGATCGCCGCCATGCGCGCCGCGCCGGCATCCAGACCTTGCTCTTGCTGATGACCGCTGCGCCGGCCGGTTACGTTGTATGGCGCCGGCCGGTGCCGGCGCGGCCCGCCAAGTGCTGAGGGCCGGCCAGCAGTCCCGCTTCGATGCGGACGCCATCGAGGCGCCAGTAGCCGCCGGCCGCCATACCGATGCATGGACGCGCGGCATGCTGTTCGCGCGGGACCTGCCGCTCGACAGCCTGGTGGCCGAACTGGGACGCTACCGGCGCGGCCTGCTGCGTTGCGATCCGGCGGTGGCGCGCTTGCGCATCAGCGGCGTGTTCCAGCTGAACCGGATCGACGCGTTGCTGGCGGCATTGCCGCGCACCTTGCCGGTCAGCGTGGTATACCGCACCCGGTACTGGGTAACCATCGTGCCGCGCGGGCAGGCCTGAGCCTCAAAAAAAATAATCGAGATAGTCTGTCACCTTTGCGTGCGTCGCGTGTCATCGGTAGTGACACCCCATCACGACAAGGACCTCCACGCATGAGCAAGCAGCAACTTCCGCAGCAACCACGCCTGAACCATTTCAATCAATGCCTGCGCGCCCCGTCGTGGCGCTGGCCATCGGCACGGCCGTGGCGCCGCTGCCGGCGCTGGCCGCAGCGGCCGTCGCCAGCTACCAGGTGCCCGCCGGCCCGCTCGACGAAGCCCTGGCCAGTTTCGCCGCCAGCGCCGGCATCAGCGTGCAAATGCTGCCGGCGCAGGTGGCCGGGCGCAGCACCCCGGGCCTGCACGCCCAGGTCACCGTGGCCGAAGGGTTGGCCGTGCTGCTGGCCGGCAGCGGGCTCGAGGCCGTGGATGCGGGCGGCAGCGTGTGGGTGCTGCGCGCCGCGCCGGCTGCCGACCGCATTGCCGCCACGCTGGCGCCGGTGACGGTTACCGCGCAGGCGGAGCGCGACGCGCCCACCGAGGGAACCGGCTCGTATGTATCGGCGGCGGTCCTTACCACCGCCACGCCGCTCGGATTGACGCTGCGCGAGACGCCGCAGTCGGTCAGCGTGATGACCAGCCAGCGTCTCGAAGACCAGGGACTGACCACGATCCAGCAGGTGCTGGCGCAAGTTCCCGGCGTGCGCACAGGTTCACTGGGCAGCGAGCTCGGTAACGCCAGTGCGCGCGGGCTATGCGTTCAGCAATTACCAGTTCGATGGGTTCAACACCTATGTCGAGGTGCTGGGCGGCGGGGCCGTGCCCGCATCCACCCTGGCCGACATGGCGCTGTACGACCGCATCGAGGTGCTGCGGGGCGCCTCCGGGCTGGTGACCGGCTCCGGCGGCCCGTCCGGAACCATCAACATGGTGCGCAAGAAGCCCACCGCCGTGTATCAGCGTTCGGTGGACGCGGGCATCGGTTCGTGGCACGGCAAGCGTGGCGCAGCCGACATCTCCGGGCCGCTCAATGACGCCCGCACCGTGCGCGGCCGGTTGATCGCGGTAGCCCAGGACGGCGACAGCTACATCGACCATTACGGCAGGAAGAAGGGGATCGTGTATGGCGTGGTGGAGGCCGACCTTGGCGCCACCACCCGCCTGACGGCAGGCTTCGAGCATGAGCGCACACGGGTCAGGGGGCAGGGTGCGTACGTGGGCTTTCCGCTGTGGTACAGGGATGGCACGCGCACGGATCTGCCGGTGTCGTTTACCGCGGCCAGCCGCGACAACTGGCTGCGACTCGATTCGACCAAGGCATTCGCGGCGCTGGACCAGCAACTGGGCGGTGACTGGCAACTGAAATTGTCGGCCAGCCACGCGCGCTCCACCCACGAGGACGGCCGGATATTCCTGCGGTTTAACAGCAGTTTCGCCAACCAGGCAGGCGATGGGATTGTGCTCAACGCATCCCAGCGCGATGGACATATCCGCCAAGATAGCGTGGACGTCAACGTGCGTGGGCCGTTTACCGTGTTCGGCCGCCAGCACGAAGCAGTGCTCGGCGCCACGTACGGGGATTACAAACAGCCGATCACGGCGACCAACGCCAGCAATGGAGTCAACGGCACCGCCGCCAACCTGTTTACCTGGGACCGGTCCGGTCCGGCGCAGTATGGCGCCGCGCCGGTCGTCGGCGCCTACATGATGCGCCAGTCCAGCGTGTACGGGGCCACCCGCCTGCAGCTGGGCGAGCGTCTCAAACTGATCGCGGGCGCGCGGATCTTCTCGCACGACTACCACTTTGCCGAACAACGGGCGGGCGGCCGCTATGCCACCGACAGTTCGGAGGACGGCGTCGTCACACCCTATGGCGGCCTGGTCTACGACATCGACGGTATCCACGGTGTATATGCCAGTTATGCGACCATTTACCGGCCGCAGACGGTGCGCGACCGGAACGGCGCGGTGCTCGATCCGACCGAGGGGGCCAATTACGAAGCAGGCCTCCGCGCCAGATGGTCAAGCTGTGGACCACGTACCGCCTGGCCGGCGCCTGGCGAAGCCTGACCGTGGGCGGCGGCGTGAACTGGCAGGGCAAGACCTATTCCACCGTCAACGCCTGGCAGATCGGCCACGATCTGGATTGGGAGCAGAAATCGTTTGCCGTGGCGGACCTGATGGCGCGTTTCGACGTCAATCCCCGACTGGCCGCCACGCTCACTGTCGCCAAGGTGTTCGACAAGCGATACATCGCCTCGGTATCGGACTGGTGGTATGCCGGCGTGTACGGCGCGCCGCGCAGCGTGGCCCTGAACCTGAAACTGCGGTTCTGACGAGTTGCTACCGCACTGGTGCCGGCGTTGGCATGCCCGAGCCCACGTGGGCAGAACGCGTTAGAGGGAGTCATCGCGTGCCAGCCGGTCATCAGCCGGTGGCAGGCTGCAACGCTACCACGCCAATTTTGCTGATCTGCGACAGTTTGGACCAGTTTCATTTCCATCCTGAAAATGTTGACTTGACGCAATAGACGCGCTGAGTTTTACTGTAGCTGCGTTACCAATACATCAACCACACCGCTCCGCGTGGTTCGATGAAGGCTACTTTCTCTCAGGGATACATCATGTTCAATACGCTGCGCGCACGCCTGATCGCCGTTTCAACCGTCATCGTCACCGTTGCACTGGTGCTGCTGTCGGTCGTGATCTTCCTCATCGTGCGCACCAATCTCATGTCCACCCTCGACAAGCAGATCAGCAGCACGACCCGGCAATATGCGCGCGAGCTGACCGAATGGGTGCAGTCCAAGCAGCGCATTGCCAGCGCCACCAAGTTCGCGGTGCCGCTGGCCGATCCGCAGGCGGTGCTCGATGCGGCGCGGCACGCGGGGGCGATGGACTCGGTGGGTTTCGTCCTGCGCGACAAGCAGGCGTTCTACAGCGGCTGGACCGCGCCGCCCGGCTTCGATGGCACGGCGCGGCCCTGGTACAAGGCCGCCGTGGCAGCGCGCGGGCCCGCCATCACGCCCGCCTATGCCGACGCCGGTACCGGCGACCTGTATGTCAGTTTCGTCGACCCCGTCTTTGCCAGGGAGGGCGGCGACATCGCGGCGGTGGTGTCGGCAGATGCCAAGCTGACCTCGGTCGTCAAGCTGGTCAACGGCATTCATCCCACTGACAAGAGTTTTGCCGCGCTCATCGATGGCGCCAGCAACACCATCCTGGCCCATGCGCGCAAGGAGCTGACCCTCAAGCCCGTCACCGACCTGGCCGCCGGCCTGGACGCGGCGCTGGTGCAGCGCCTGGCCGGGGACGGCGGACATGCCGAAGTGGTCATCGATGGCGCCACCCAGATGGTGTATGCCGCCAAGATCGAGGGTTCGACCTGGATCCTGCTCACGGCGGTGGACCGCGCCGACGCCACGGCGGCGCTCACCACGATCCTGCGCGTGACCGTGCTCATTACCGTGTTGTGCGTGCTGGCCGCCGGCGGCCTGACGTCCTGGTTCGTCAGCCGCCAGTTGCGCCGGATGATACTGGTGCGCGACGCGCTCGAGGATATCGCGTCGGGCGAGGGCGACCTGACCCGCCGTATGGATGCGTCCGGCAAAGACGAATTGACGCAAATTGCCAGCGCGTTCAACCGCTTCGCCGACAAGATCGCCGTTGTCATGCTGCGCATCCGTGAAGCCTCGGAATCGGTGCGCACGGCGTCTGGCGAGATCGCCTCGGGCAATAACGACCTGTCGGTGCGCACCGAGGCGCAAGCCAGTGCGCTCGAGCAAACCTCGGCCGCCATGGAACAGCTGACGGCCACCGTCCAGCAAAATGCCGACCATGCCATTGAAGCGGCCGAGCTGGCCGCCACCGCCACCCGGGTGGCCAGCCGTGGCGGCGAGGTGGTGCAGCAGGTCGTGCAGACCATGGGCGGCATTGATACCGCGTCGCGCAAGATCGTGGACATCATCGGCACCATCGACGGCATTGCCTTCCAGACCAACATCCTGGCGCTGAACGCTGCCGTGGAAGCTGCGCGCGCCGGCGAACAGGGCCGGGGTTTTGCCGTGGTGGCGTCGGAAGTGCGTTCGCTGGCCGGGCGCTCGGCGCAGGCCGCCAAGGAAATCAAGGCGCTGATCGGCGACTCGGTCGAACAGGTCGGCATGGGCAGCCGGCTGGTGCAGGGTGCCGGCGCCACCATGGTGGAAGTGGTGGACAGCATCCACCGGCTCTCGGCCATCGTCAACCAGATCAGCGGCGCCAGCCGCGAGCAAAGCAGCGGCATCGTCGAGGTGGGAATAGCGGTCACGCAAATGGACGAAAACACCCAGCAGAATGCGGCCCTGGTCGAGCAGGCTGCCGCCGCCGCGCAGTCGCTGCAGCAGCAGGCCAGCGCACTGGCGGAAGTGGTTGCCGGCTTCAAGCTGCCGCAGGGCCGGCAGGCGCCTTTGCTGCTGGGCCAATCCGTGCCGTGACCGTGCCGGCGGCGTTGCCAGGTTGGCCATCGGCACGGATGGCCGCTTGCGCAGCAATGCGCAACGGTGGAAACGATACGAAACATTTAGCGCGCCGCGTGGCGCAGGGGGAAGCACCATGTCGATGAAATTTGCCCGCGGCGGCAGCGCAGCGCTGCTTGCTGCCGTATCGCTGGGCGTGCTGTGCGTGCCGGCCGGCCCGGCGTGGGCCGGGTCCGAAACCGGTTCGCCCTGGACGCTCGGCGGCGCGATCCGCTTCAATTACGTCTACAAAAGCTGGCAGGACGATTACCCGAACGGCTTTTTTGGCCTCGATACCGCGCGGCTCGACGTCAATTACGACGACACGACGGTGATCGGCTCGGCGCAGTACCGGTATAACCGCTTTCCGAAAGGCCAGGGCGACTACTGGCAGCACTTCCTCCATCACGGTTGGGTGGGCATGCGCTTTGCCGACAAGAGCACCGTGCACGTGGGCCTGGACAAGAACATGTTCGGCCTGCAGCCGTTCACCTCGAACAATTACTACGAGTCGATTGCCTTCTACGCCGGTTTCGAAGACAAGTACGACCTCGGCGTCACCTATGCCAGCCCGCCCGGCCCGCTCGAGTGGCAGCTCGGCTTCTATCCGCGCGATGGCGGCTCCTACGGTGGCGGCAGCAATACGGCGGCAGCGTCGAACCGCTACTCCTACAACATCGTTGCCGATGACGACCGGCAGGGCTTTGCCACCGGCCAGCGCGACCAGGAACGCAATACGCTGATCGGCCGCGTGGTCGTGCACCCGGGCGGCGACAGCCGCCAGGAAGTGGGCCTCTCGGTGCTGACGGGCACCATCCGCAACACCACCCGCAGCGCGGGGCGCGACACCCGGCGCAATGCCGTGGCAGCGCACTACCGGGGCGGGCGCGGACCATGGAATGTCGCGCTGCAGGCGCTGCGCTACAGCTACGGCACCAGTCACGGTGCCGACCAGACCTATGGCGGGCTCGATCCGAACAGCTTCGTGATACTGGGCGCATTCGGTTACCCGTACCCGGTGGCGTCGCGGGGCGACATCCATATCGCCAACCTCAGCTACGACCTGCCAGGCAAGCTGGGGCCGTTCGGCGGCTTCAAGCTGTACAACGAGTACAGCGTGCTGCGCAAGCGCGTGGCCCACTACAGGAATTCGGTGCAGAACGTCACCGGCCTGAGCTTTTCAGCGGGGAAATGGTCTTTCTACGCCGACTTCATGCTCGGCAAGCACCACCCGTACCTGTCGCCGGACGCAGGTGGCCTGGCGGCAACTTCCCCGGCGCACGACGGGTTTACGCGCCGTATCAATGTGCAGGCAGGGTATTACTTCTGACCAGGTGCGAAGCGATGAGGCCTCATCTGTCCCGGGCATCAGCTGCCGCCGGAAAGGGACATGATGCCCATCCGTGCTAAGATTTAGGAATAAACAAGATTTCCAGGCCTGGTGATCCTGGCAGGCCGCAGTACCACCTCCAGCGCCAGGCCCCACCAGTTCGCCACGGAGCCCAAGCGATGACGATTTCCGACAGCACCACCACCTTCCGCAATAAAACAGTCGTGCAGTACGATCCCGATAGCGCTTTCGATCCGTCGCCCGACGTGGTCTATCGCCTGGCGCTGGACTACGACGACACGCGCAAGATGCCGGAGCTGATCGACAGCTTCCTGGCGCGGGCCGACAAGGCCACGCTGGAGGCACTGGTGATCGGCATGTGGGGCGAGCCCTACGAGGCGGGCGCCGATGCGGTGATCGCCGCGCTGGCCAGCCATGCGCCGCAACTGCCCGCGCTGCGCGCACTGTTCATCGGCGACATGACGTACGAGGAATGCGAAATTTCGTGGATCGTGCAGGGCAATTACAAGCCGCTGCTCGACGCTTTCCCGCAGCTGGAAGAGCTGCGCATCCGCGGCGGCAACGAGCTGACCATCGAGCCCTTCGCGCACCAGAACCTGCGCAAGTTCACCATCGAATCCGGTGGCCTGGACCAGAAGATCGCGCAAGCGCTGGCTGCGTCCAGCATGCCCAGCCTGGAACACCTGGAACTGTGGCTGGGCGCCGACGATTACGGCTTCTCCGGCGCTGTGGCGCTGTACCAGGCAGTGCTGGCGCAACTGGCCACGCCCACCTTGCGCTACCTGGGCCTGCGCGATTCGGAGATCGCCGACGACCTGGCTGCGTGGCTGGCCAACGAGCCTTTGCTCGCCACCGTCACCACGCTGGACCTGTCGCTGGGCACCATCGGCGACGCGGGCGCGGAGGCGCTGCTCAATGGTACGCAACTCGGCAACCTCAAACGCCTGGATCTGTCCCACCACTACATCTCGCCAGCGAACCAGGACAAGCTCCGGGCCTTGCCGTTCGAGGTCGTGCTGGCCGATCCCCAGGAAGAGGACCAGTATGACGGTGAGGGCCATCGCTACGTGGCCGTCGGCGAATAATCGTTGGTACGCCCCATGACCGCGATGCTGGTGCTGGCAACGGCCGGCAGCAAGCGGGTGCGGCTGTTGCAGGCGGCGCGCGCGCAGCTGGGTATGTCGCCAGCGCGCGTGCTGGAATGGCGCGACTGGCTGAACTTGCCGTCGTTGCTGGAACAGGCGCTCGATCAGCGCTGCCTGTTCAAGATCGAACCGCCCGGCGACGATCCCGCCGCGCACCTGCACCTGCTGCGCGACGGTTGCCGACTGCTGGACCGGCCGGCCCCGCGTGCGCCCGAACACGGCGAATTGCTGGCGATGGACGCCTGGTTTGCCGGTTTTTCCAACGCCATGGCGCGACTGTCGAAGCAGTTGGTGGACCTGCAAGCCGCCAGCGTGGTCAACGCCCCTGGCGAGATCGCGCTGATGACCGACAAGCTGGGGTGCCAGCGCCATTTGCACGAACACGGCGTGCCCACGCCGGCTCTGCTGGGGCGCGTGGACGGCTACGACCACCTGCAAGCGCTGCTCTCCGAGCACGACCTCGATCGCCTGTACCTCAAACCGCGCTACGGCTCCTCCGCCTCCGGCGTGGTGGCGTACCGGCGCAACCGGGCAGGGCGCCAGCAGGCCACTACCTCGGCCCGCGTTGTGCACGCTAACGGCGGCATTTGCCTGTTCAATGACAAACGCATTGTGCGCCACGAGCGCGCCGCCGATATCGCCGCGCTAATCGATGCCCTGGCCGCGCAGGAACTGTACGCGGAAGCGTGGCTCGACAAGCCGCGCTGCGGCGACAGCCATTATGACTTGCGCGTGGTCGCCATCGGCGGCCGGCCCGCACACCGGTTGGCGCGCCTGGGCACGCAGATGATGACCAATCTGCACCTCGACAACCAGCGCGGCGACGCTGCCACGCTGCTCCAGGCAGCCGACATGGCGGCGCTGGAAGCCACCGTGCAGCAGGCGGCGCGGGCGTTTCCTGGCAGCGGCGTGACCGGCTACGACCTGGTGGTGCGCCGGGGCCAGGCCCGCGTGCTGGAGGCGAACGCTTTCGGCGACCTGCTGCCCGGACTGTTGTGGCAGGAGCGCGATACCTATGCGGCGCAACTGCAGGAGCTGTCCCCATGCCGGACATGAACCTGGTCGTGGGCAGCCACGACATCGTCTTCATCACGCTCGATACCTTGCGCTACGACGTGGCGCAGGCGCTGTTCGAGGCCGGCGAGCTGCCGGTGCTGGGCCGCTTTTTGCCAGCCACCGGCTGGGAGCGGCGCCACTCGCCCGCCACGTTTACCTATGCCGCGCACCAGGCATTTTTTGCCGGTTTCCTGCCCACGCCGGCGGCGCCGGGCCGCCACCCGCGCCTGTTCGCCAGCGCCTTTGCCGGCAGCGAGACCACGTCGGCGCGCACGTTCGCATTCGAGCAGGCGAGCATACCCGAGGCGCTGGCGGCGCGCGGCTACCGCACCATCTGCATCGGCGGCGTCGGTTTTTTCAACAAGCAGACGGCGCTGGGCCGCGTGCTGCCGGCGCTGTTCCAGGAAAGTTACTGGAGCGCCGGCATGGGCGTAGCCAGCCGCCACTCCACCGAAAAGCAGGTGGCGCTGGCGCGCGATCTGCTGGCGCAGAACAGCTGCCGCACCTTTTTGTTCATCAACGTGGCCGCACTGCACACGCCCAATCGCGCGTATCTGCCGGGCTGCCGCGCCGACAACCTGGAAAGCCACGCGGCCGCCTTGCGCTACGTCGACCAGGCGCTGGCGCCATTGCTGGACGCCTGCGCCGCGCGCGCGCCCACCTTTGCGATGGTCTGCTCCGACCATGGCAGCGCCTACGGCGAGGATGGCTATCGCGGCCACCGCGTGGCGCACGACAGCGTCTGGAACGTGCCGTATGCGCACTTCTTCATCCCCGCACTTATCGACGCACAAGCAACAGGAGCCGCATCATGAACACCTCCGAACAGCCGGGCACCCTGGCGCAGCGCATGCGCCATACGCCGTACCAGGCATATTCGTATTCTTATCCGCACAAGGCTGCATATCGCCCGTTGTCGCAGGCGACACCGCTCGCGCCGCTGTGGGCACAGCAGGACCGCTCGGCGCTGTTCGCCTACATCCACATTCCGTTCTGCGAAATGCGCTGCGGCTTTTGCAACCTGTTCGCGATGGCGCGGCCCGGTGCCGATATGGTCGAACGCTACGTGCAGCAGGTGCTGGTGCAAATGCGCGCGATGGACGAGGTGCTCGGTGCGCGCAGCTTTGCCCGCTTCGCGCTCGGTGGCGGCACGCCGACGTATTTATCGGCGGCGCAGCTCGACACCTTGCTGCGCGGCGCGCGTGACATTCTCGGCATCGACCTGCACGCCACGCCGGCCGGCATCGAAGCCTCGCCCGAAACCATTACCGCCGAACGGCTGGCCGTCTGTCGCGCGCACGGCATCGACCGCGTGAGCCTGGGCATCCAGAGCTTTGCCGCCGGCGAGATGCGCGCACTGGCGCGTCCGCAGCAGAACGCCACCGTGCATCACGCCATCGGCTTGATCCGCACGGCGGGCTTTCCGACCCTGAATCTTGACCTGATCTACGGCATCGCAGGGCAGACGGTGGCCAGCCTGCTGGCGTCGATCGACAGCGCACTGGCGTTCGCGCCGGAAGAGATTTACCTGTATCCGCTATACGTGCGCGAGCAGACGGGGCTGGGCAAGGTGGCGCGCCGGCAGGGTGCACAGACCCTCGATCCCATCATGCTGGCGCGCGATGGCGACAGCCGGCTGGCGCTGTACGCGGCCGCCCGCGACCACTTGCGCGCACGGGGCTATGTGCAGGTGTCGATGCGCATGTTCCGCGCGCCGCATGCACCTGGCGACGCCGGCCCTTCCTACTGCTGTCAGAACGACGGCATGGTGGGCCTGGGCGCGGGCGCGCGTTCGTACACGTCGCAACTGCATTACTCGAGCGAATACGCGGTGGCCCGCACCGAGACCATCGGCATCATCGACAACTACCTGGCATTGGACCAGGCGCGCTTCGCCCAGGCCGAACATGGCTACCTGCTCGAGGTGGAAGACCAGCAGCGGCGCTACGTGATCCAGTCGCTGCTGACCGAACCGGGCCTCGATGGCGACGCCTACACCGCGCGCTTCGGCACCGCCTGCGAAGCCGACCTGCCGCAGCTGGCCGAACTGTTTGCATTGGAACTGGTGGAGCGGGACGGACCGCTGCTGCGGTTGAACGACCAGGGCTACGCCTACGCCGATACCATCGGTCCGTGGCTGGCGTCGGATACCGTGCGTGCACTGATGGCCGAAAGCGGACAGGCGTGCTGACAGCGGCCGATGGGGCACTGGCGCTGCTGTACCGGGGCACGCTCTCGAGCTGTAACTACGCATGCGACTACTGCCCGTTCGCAAAGAAGCAGGACAGCCGCGCCGTGCTGGCGCGCGATGCGCGCGAGGTAGGGCACTTCACCGAATGGGTGGCTGCCCAGGACCGCGCCATCAGCGTGTTGTTTACGCCATGGGGCGAAGCGCTGGTGCGGCGCCATTACCGCACCGCGATGCATATCCTGGCCACGCTGCCCAATGTGCGCCAGGTGGCGCTGCAAACCAACCTGTCCGGCCCATTGAGCTGGCTGGCCGACATGGACGAAGCCTCCCGCGCCAAGATCGGCCTGTGGTGCACCTACCACCCGGACCAGACCTCGCTGGCGCGCTTTGTCGAGCGGTGCGCGCGGCTCGACGCCATCGGTGTACGCTACTCGGTCGGCGTGGTGGCGCTGCGTAAACACTACGACGCCATCCGCGCGCTGCGCGCGGCGCTGCCGTCGCACATCTATCTTTGGTTGAACGCGTACGACCGGCGCGGGCCCGGCTACTACGCGGCCGACGACCTGGCCTGGCTCGACGCCATCGACCCGTGGTTCGCACAAAGCCGCCGCCCGGCGCCGTCACGCGGCAAGGACTGCCTGGCGGGCGAGGCTGCACTGTCGGTGGACGGCGACGGCACGCTGACGCGCTGCCATTTCGTGCCCGAGGTGCTGGGAAATTTGTACCAGCATGAGCTGGCGGATCTGCTGCAGGAACGCAGCTGCCCGCGCTTCAAGTGCGATTGCTACATCGGCTATGCGCAGCGCAAGGACTTGCCGTTTCAGCGGGTGTTCGGGGAAGGGGTGTTGGCGCGCATACTTCCAATGGCCAGGTCCGCACGATAGAAATACGCGCCATAATGGGCCATCAATCCCCGAGGAGACTGGCATGCCATTTTATCGAGTGTGGTACCAAAACAGGTCCGAGCCGCTGGAGTTTTCCAGCGCTGCGCGCCTGCCCGAAGCGCAGATTTTCGAGCGCGTGTTCGAGCATGAAAACATCGCGCTGCCAGACGAAGCCGGGCCGTCGCTGGCCGAACTGGCCGCCAGCCACCAGCTCGCACCAGTGCGCTATACCGAAGACGAGGGCGAGCCTTACACGCTGCTGTGAGCGGCCCTCTACGCCAACGACCGCCGCCACCGGCGGTCTTTTGTTTTTTTGATACAGCCCCAGTCAGTTCTTGACGCCTTGATGTCGTTCGCATACGATTGTCCTTATCGCATCCTTGCGAAAGGGCGGAGCCGTGGCAATCACGGCGTCATTTAACGCCGCACTGCATCACTCCCCTTGTAGATTCCGCGCCTGTCCCGGCGCAGCCATGCCGTTCCCACCCGATCCTCACCATCGCCACGCCGACATCTGCGCGTGTGCAGGAGCATGTCCATGGAAGACCTTACGCTCGACCAGCCGCGCGCCAACCACGCCGACTTCGCCGAACCGTCGGCAGTCGCGCCGTTGCACTGCATAGGCCCCGCCAATCGCGCCGACGAAGCCGATACCGTCGCCATGCGCCTCGGCAGCGCGCAGTTCCGGCGCGATTACGGCTTGCGCTACGCCTACCTGTCCGGCGCCATGTATCGCGGCATCGCCTCGCGGCAGATGGTAGTGGCGATGGGGCGCGCGGGACTGCTCGGTTTTCTCGGCACCGGCGGCATGAGCCTGGAGCAGATCCGTGCCGACATTATCGCCATCCGCGAACAGCTCGAGCCGCACCAGGCGTGGGGCATGAACCTGATCGCGCAGGTGGCCGATGATGCCATGGAGCGCGCCACCGTGGCGCTGTACCTGGAGCTGGGCGTGCACGCCATCGAGGCGTCGGCCTTCATGCAGATCACGCCCGCGCTGGTGCATTACCGGTTGCAGGGACTGGAGGCCGGGCCAAATGGTGCGGTCGTGTGCCGCAACAGGATACTGGCCAAGCTGTCGCGCCCCGAGGTGGCGCGCGAGTTCATGCAGCCGGCGCCCGAACGCATCGTCGCGCGGCTGCTGGCCGAAGGTGCAGTCACCGAGCAGCAGGCACGGCTGGCACGCGACGTCAGCATGGCCAGCGACATCTGCGTGGAAGCCGATTCGGGCGGCCATACCGACCAGGGCGTGGCATTGGTGCTGCTGTCGGCCATCCAGCGGCTGCGCCGCGAACTGGGGTGTGACCCCCGCTCGCTGCGGGTGGGCCTGGCCGGCGGCATCGGTACGCCGGAGGCGGTGGCCGCAGCCTTTATCCTGGGCGCGGATTTCGTGCTGACCGGCTCCATCAACCAGTGCACCGTGGAGGCGGGCACCAACGATGCCGTCAAGGACCTGCTGCAGGAGATCGACATCCAGGATACGGCGTACGCACCGGCCGGCGACATGTTCGAGATGGGGGCCAAGGTGCAGGTGCTGCGCAAGGGCGTGTTCTTCCCGGCGCGCGCCAACCGCCTGTACCTGCTGTACAGCCAGTACGAATCGCTAGCCGAGATCCCGGCCGCCGTGCGCACGCAGCTCGAAGAAAAATACTTCCGCAAGCCGCTCGACGACGTATGGCGCGAAACCCGGGCCTTTCTCGCCACGCGCGGCCGCCAGGACGACGTCGACAAGGCCGAGACCAACCCGAAGCACAAGATGGCGCTGGTATTCCGCTGGTACTTCGGCCACTCGATGCGCGCCGCCATCAATGGCGACACCGCCAACCGCGTCGACTACCAGATCCACACGGGCCCCGCGCTCGGTGCATTCAACCGTTACGTGAAAGGCACGCCGCTGGAGAACTGGCGCGCACGCCATGTCGATCGCATCGGCCGCCAGCTGATGCTCGATGCGGGCGCCCTGATGCTCGAGCGCGTGGCCGCGCTCACCGCCAACTAGAGGAAAGCGAACATGCTACACGTCGGAATAGAAGCGATGAACGTTTATGCCGGCACGGCTTGCGTCGATGTGCGCGCGCTGGCGCGGCACCGCCAGCTGGACCTGGCCCGCTTCGACAACCTGCTGATGCTGGAAAAGACCGTGGCGCTGCCCAACGAGGATCCGGTTACCTTTGCCGTCAACGCCGCGCGGCCGCTGGTCGATGCGCTGTCGCCGCAAGAAAAAGACCGCATCGAGATGGTCATCACCTGCACCGAGTCGTCGTTCGACTTCGGCAAGTCGCTCAGCACCTATGTGCACCAGTTGCTGGGACTGAACCGCAACTGCCGGCTCTTCGAATTGAAGAACGCCTGCTATTCCGGCGTGGCCGGCTTGCAGATGGCGGTCAATTTCATTCTCGCGCAAACCTCGCCCGGCGCCCGGGTGCTGGTGGTGGCCACCGATATCAGCCGCTTCCTGATGGACGAGGACACGCACGACCAGGACTGGTCGTTTGCCGAACCCAGTGGCGGCGCCGGCGCGGTGGCAATGCTGGTGGGCGAAGACCCGCAGGTTTTCCGGATCGACGTGGGCGCCAACGGCTACTACGGCTACGAGGTGATGGATACCTGCCGCCCGGCGGCCGACAGCGAGGCCGGCGACGCCGACCTGTCGCTGCTGTCGTACCTCGACTGCTGCGAGAACGCGTACCTCGAATACCGCAAGCGCGTGCCGCAGGCGGACTACGCCAGCTCGTTCCAGTACCTGGCGTTCCACACGCCGTTCGGCGGCATGATCAAGGGCGCCCACCGCAGCCTGATGCGCAAGCTGGCGCCGGCTGCATCGGCCGAGATAGAGCTGGACTTCAACCGCCGCGTGGCGCCGGGCCTCGACTATTGCCAGCGCGTGGGCAACACCATGGGCGCGGCGGCAATGGTGTCGCTGGCGAGCACCATCGCCAACGGCCGCTTCGACACCCCGCAGCGGGTGGGCTGCTTCTCGTACGGGTCCGGCTGCTGCTCGGAGTTCTTCAGCGGCGTGGCCACCAGCGCGGGCCAGGCGCGCCTGCGCACCATGGACATCGGCCGGCGGCTCGACCAGCGCTACCGCCTGTCGATGGCCGAATACGATGAGATCCTCTCTGGCGGCGGTGTGGTGCGCTTCGGCACCCGCAACGCCACGCTGGCCGAACGTTATACGCCGGCGCCAACGGACGGGCAGGGCGCCACGCTGTTCCTGCGCCGCATCCAGGACTACCACCGGGAGTATGCATGGGCAGCCTAGCGCCGGCAGGCGCCACCTTGGTCACCCGGCGCGAGGGCGATGTGTGCTACGTGCAGCTGCACCGGCCCGACGCCGGCAACGCCATCAACGACGCCCTGCTGGCGGAATGCGGCGCGGTGCTGCGCGACTGCGCGGCGTGGGCGCGGGTGGTGGTAATCGAGGGCCTGCCGCACGTCTTCTGCCCGGGCGCCGACCTGCATGAAGCGGCGCAGTCCCGGCCCGACCGCCAGGCCGCTGCGCGCAGCGCCGAGGCGCTGTATGGCTTGTGGCTGCGGCTCAAGCGCGGACCGTTCATCAGCATCGCGCATGTGCGCGGCAAGGTCAGTGCGGGCGGCGTGGGATTTGTCGCTGCCTGCGACCTGGTGCTGTGCGCGGACGACGCCACCTTCGCCTTGCCCGAACTGCTGTTCGGGCTGATGCCCGCCTGCGTGCTGCCGTTTCTGATCGAACGCGTGGGCAGCGCTCGCGCCCACGCCATGATCCTGATGACACAAGCGGTGTCCGCGCCGCAGGCGGCAGCGTGGGGGCTGGCCGACTCTACCGCCGCCGACAGCACCAATCTATTGCGCATGCACCTGTTGCGTTTGCGGCTGTTGCCGCGCGACGCCATCGCCCGTTACAAGCGTTACGCCGCTAGCCTCGATGGTGGCCTCGAAGCTGCCCGCGACAAGGCGGTGGCTGCCAACGCCGAACTGTTTTCCGATCCGGCCACGCACGACAAGCTGGCGCGCTACGCCGCCACCGGCCAATTTCCATGGGAGGTCGTATGAAAACCTGTCTGTTCCCCGGCCAGGGCTCGCAAGCGAAAGGCATGGGCCGCCACCTGTTCGACCGGTTTCCCGATCTGACCGCGCAGGCGGACCAGGTTCTGGGCTACTCGATCCGTGAACTGTGCGTCGATGATCCGCGCCAGCAGCTCAATCAAACGCTTTACACCCAGCCGGCAATTTTCGTGGTGAGCGCGCTGGCGTGGTACGAGCACCTGGCCAGCCACGGCAAGCCCGATTTCTTGGCTGGTCATAGCCTGGGCGAATTCAACGCATTGCTGGCCGCCGAATCGTTCGGCTTCGAGACCGGCCTGCGGCTGGTGCGCAAGCGCGCGGAGCTCATGAGCGCGGCAGCCGACGGCGCCATGGCGGCGGTGCTCAACCTCGATGCCGCTGACATCGAAGCCATCCTGCGCGACCATGGGCTCGACCAGATCGACATCGCCAACCTCAATGCGCCGTCGCAAACAGTGATCTCGGGCGCGCGCGAGCAAATTGCCCGGGCCGCGCCATTGTTGGAAGCCGGGAAGGGGCGCTGCATCCCGCTCAACACCAGCGGCGCCTTCCACTCGCGCCTGATGGAACCGGCGCGCCAGCAGTTCGAGGCCTTCCTCGCCAGCTTCGACTTCCGCGCGCCGGCCATTCCCGTGATCGCCAACATCACCGCGCAGCCGTACCAGCCCGGCGCGGTGGCAGCCAACCTGGCGCGCCAGCTCACGGGCACCGTGCGCTGGCACGAATCCATCGCCTACCTGCTGGCGCTGGACCCCGGCCAGCAGATGGTGGAATTGGGCCACGGCGAAGTGCTGACCAACCTGCTCAAGAAAATCCGTAGCGAGCGGCAGGTGGCGCCGGTGTCCGCACCAGCCGCCACCGTCCACGAGCGCGTGCGCGACTGGAATTTGCGCTACCCGGTGGGCACGCGCGTGCGTTCGGCCATCGTCGCCGGCACCGTGCTGGCCACCCGCACCGAAGCCGTGGTGTTGTTCCAGCACCGCCCCGCCGTGTACCTCGACGGCTACCAGGGCTACTTCGACCTCGACGAACTGCAGCCGGCCTGATATGCCGGTTGCCCAAGGAGCTAACGTGTCTGAGCTAACCGATCCTCCCGATGACATCGCAATCATCGGCATGGCTTGCCGCTTTCCCGGCGCGGGCGATTATGAAGCATTCTGGCGCGCGCAACGCGACGGCCGGTTTTGCGTGGGCGAAGTGCCGGCCGACCGCTGGCGCTGGCAGCAGCATTATTCCACCCGGCGCGAGGACGAGAACAAGACTATCAGCAAATGGGGCGGCTTCATGGCCGACATCGACCAGTTCGACGCCGCGCTGTTCCGCATCTCGCCGCGCGAAGCGGAATTGACGGACCCGCAGCAGCGCATCATGCTGGAACTGGCCTGGTCATGCTTCGAAGACGCCGGCTACGCGCCCGCCAGCCTGCGCGGCAGCGATACCGGCGTCTATCTCGGCGTGTGCAATTTCGACTACAAGATGCAGGTCGAACGGGCACCGGCTGCCATCGAAGCCCATATGTCCACCGGCGTGCACACCACGCTGATCCCCAACCGCGTGTCGTACGAATTCGACCTGCGCGGCCCCAGCATCCCGTTCGACACCGCCTGTTCCAGTTCGCTGGTAGCGCTGGCCGAAGCCGTGCACGCGCTGCGGCGCGGCGATTGCGGCGCGGCGTTGGTGGGCGGCGTGAGCGTGCTGCTCAATCCCACCCACTTCATCTCGTTCTCCAAGGCCGGCATGCTGTCGCCGCGCGGCGTGTGCCGCTCCTTCGACGAAGGCGCAGACGGCTACGTGCGCGGCGAGGGCGCAGGACTGATCATGCTCAAGCCGTTGCGCCAGGCACTGCGCGACAACGACAAGGTCTATGGACTGGTGAAGGGCGTAGCCGTCAACCATGGCGGCAAGGTGGCCACCGTCACATCCCCGAATCCGTTTGCCCAGGCACGCTGCGTGGAAATGGCGCTGCGCGACGCGGCATTGTCTCCCGCCGCCATCGGTTACATCGAAGCCCACGGCACCGGCACGCCCAAGGGCGATCCGATCGAGATGAATGCGCTGATCCGCGCCTACGCCAGCCAGGCAAGGGCGCAAGGCGTGGAATTGGCTGCGCGCTCGTGCGCGATCGGCAGCGTGAAGACCAGTATTGGCCACCTGGAGGCGGCGGCGGGCATCGCCGGCATCATCAAGGTGCTGATGGCCTTCAGGCACGGCACCTTGCCCGGCATACCCGGCTTTGCGAGGCCACACGCCAACCTGGCGGCGGCCGCCGGCCGCTTCGCTTTCAGCGCCGAGCCGCAACCGTGGCCGGCACCGGTGGACCGGGTTGGCATCATCCAGCCGCGCCGGGCGGCGATCAACAACTTCGGTTTCAGCGGCGTCAACGCCCACCTGGTGCTGGAAGAGTACCTGCCCGCGGCGCGGCAGGAGCTACCGGCACAGCCGGAACTGATCGTGCTGTCGGCCCGCACCGACGCTGCGCTGCGCCAGGGCGCCATCGACCTGTTGCAGGTGTTGGAGGATGGACCGGTGCCGGCGCTGAGCGATGTCGCGTTTACCCTGCAAACAGGCCGTGCGCCGTTCAATCGCAGGCTGGCAGTGGTGGCAGACAGCCACGAAACGCTGCGGCGCGAACTGCAACGCCACCTCGACGGCAGCGCTGTCATCACTGGCGCCAACGCCACCAACAACGCCACCATGACCACCACCCGTCGCGCCGTCGCCGAAGTCGCTGACCGCGCCCAGGCCGATGCATGGGCACGACAGGGCCATTTGCCGGAACTGGCCCGCCACTGGGTTGACGGCGGCACCGTGGACTGGCGGCTGCTGCGTGCGGAAGGTTCGGCGCGCAGGGTGTCGCTGCCCGGTCACCCGCTGTCGCCCCGGCCGTACTGGGTCACTGGCGCCACCGGCCTGTCGGCGCTGCACGGACGGCGCAAGGCCAAACGCGCAGCACGTATCAACAAGGGCGTCAACCAGGGCGCCGACGGCCGGGGCGCCGGTCGTGCAGCCGGCAGCAGCACCGCGACCGCCACGTAACACCCCGAATCCCAACCACTGAAAGGACTGATATGGCGAACAATATGCAAGCACAGGCCAGGCAGGTGATCCAGCAGGCCATCCTGCGTCATGGCGGCATGGCGCGTTACGAGCAGGTCGATCGGATTGTCTGCGACGTGACCACCATGGGCGGGCTGGCCATGCGCCGGCGCGGGCTGCACGCCGATTTCCCGCTGCCCAACCGGGTCACGCTGATGCCGCGCCAGGGCCAGGCGGTGCTGCATGACTATCCGGCGCCGGGACGCTCCTGCCTGTACGACAACGGCCGCGTGGCAATGGTGGGGGGAGGGCGCGAGACGGTCTTCGACAGCGACAATCACCGCCAGCAGATGCTCAGCGTCTCGCGCCTGCGGCGTCCATGGACCGTGCTCGATGCTGTCTATTTTTTCGGCTATGCGATGACGCACTACGCCTCGCTGCCGTTTTCGCTGCCAGGGTTGAAAGTGGTGGGGCTGGCGCGGCGCAGCAGCGGCGACTGGCGCACCCGCATCGATGTCGAGTATCCCGATGGCGCCCACACCCACAGCAAGCAGGAGACCTTCTATTTCGATGACACCGGCCTGCTGGTGCGCCACGACTACCGTCCGGAGGTGAGCTCACCGGTCGCGCGCGCCGCCAACTTCCTGCACGAGTACAAGAACTGCGACGGCCTGCTGATCACCGAACGGCGCAAGGTCCACTTCCGGCTCGGGCGACTGGTCACGCCGCTGATCGTGATGGACGCCAGCATCAAGGTGCGGGAAGTGATGTACAGCTCCCCTGAAATGGCGGTCATCTCGGCATGAAGCACTCTTATTGAAAATCAAGGAGGAATCAACGTGGAAACACAAGCTATCGTCGATATCATCGCCGGCCACGCGCGCGAGGTGCTGCCCGACCTGGGCACGCGGTCGCTGGGCAGCGCCGACTCGTTGCGCGAACTGGGCGCCAATTCCATCGATCGCGCCGAAATCCTGATGCTCACCACGGCCACGCTGGGTCTGCGCATTCCGCTGATCGAGCTGGCGCAGCCGCGCAACGTGGGCGAACTGGCCGAGTTGCTGTGGGAGCGGCTGGCGGAGCGGGGTGCACGTGTCGCCTGACGCCGTGGTCACCGGCCTGGGCGTGGTGTCGGCCGTCGGCAAGGGCAAGCAGGCGTTTTTCGACGCCTTGCTGGACGGACGCCAGGCGTTCGGCGTGCTGCGGCGCCCGGGACGCCAGCTGCCCGCAGGCGACGGTGAAACCGTTGCGCCGCCCTTTATCGGCGCCGAAATCGCCGACCTGCACCTGTGCGCAACCATGCCGCGCAAGGGCTTGCGCACCGCGTCCCTGGCCGGCCGCGCGGCGTTGGCGGCGCTGCACGAAGCCTGGCACGAGGCACGCCTCGACCAGGTGCGGCCCGAACGCATCGGCCTGATTATCGGCGGCAGCAATGTGCAGCAGCGCGAACTGGTGCTGGCGCAGGCCGCGCTGGCGGGCGAGCCGTGGTTCATCGCACCGGCCTATGGCCACACTTTTCTCGACAGCGATGTATGCGGCCTGTGTACCGAGGCGTTCAATATCCGGGGCTTCGCCTACACCTTGGGCGCGGCGTCGGCCAGCGGCCAGGTGGCGGTGTTGCAGGCGGTGGAGGCAGTGCGCGCAGGCCAGGCCGACGTTTGCATCGCATTGGGCGCCTTGACCGACCTGTCGTACTGGGAGCTGCAAGCGTTGAGTTCCATGGGGGCGATGGGTTCCGCGCGCTTTGCCGGCGAACCGGCGATGGCGTGCCGGCCGTTCGACCGAGATCGCGACGGTTTTATTTTTGGCGAGGCGTGCGGCGCGGTGGTCGTCGAGCGGGTGGAGCGCGGCGCGGCGTTCGAGCGTGCCGGCGTGCAGCCGTATGCGCGCTGCCTGGGTGGGGCGGTCAACGTGGATGGCAACCGCCATCCCAATCCGTCGCTGGCCGGCGAGTGCCTGGCCATCCGCCGCGCGCTGCGCCGCGCGGCGCTGACGGCGGCGCAGATCGATTACGTCAATCCCCATGCCAGCGGCTCCCGTATCGGCGACGAGACCGAATTGCTGGCGCTGCGCGAGAGCGGCCTGGCGCACGCCTGGCTCAACACCACCAAGTCGCTCACCGGCCACGGCCTGGCGGCCGCCGGCGCGGTGGAGGTGGTGGCGACGCTGCTGCAGATGCGCTCCGGGCGGCTGCACCCGTGCCGCAACCTGGACCGGCCGCTGGAAGCCGGCTGGAATTTCGTCGGTACGGCCGCGCAAGCCTGCGACGTCGAACACGCGCTCACGGTGAGCATCGGCTTTGGCGGCGTCAACTCGGCGCTGTGCTGGCAGCGCTTGTGAGGCAGCCCATGTCCGTCACAACACACGGCCTGCTCGAGCACTACCTGCCGCGCTATACCTTTGCCCACCGCTACAAGACCGTGGTGCGTTGCGGCGATATCGGCCGCGTGTACGATATCGCCCGCGACGTCGATTTATCGCGTTCGCGCGTGATCGTGCTGCTGTTCCGGCTGCGCGGCCTGCCATGCGACCGCTGGCGCGCGCGGGCGTTTTGCGCTGCCATGCACTGGACCGAGCTGGCGCAGCGGCGGCCTGCGGAATTCCTGGTCGCCTACTGGCGCGGCGGCGACGGCAACCGCATTCGCCGCATCGGGGACGCCGCCCAGTTTTGCGGCACGCTGCCGGGCGCCACGCAAAAAGTGGGCTTCACGTTCCGATTCCGCCAGCTCGATGCCAAGCGCGTGGAAATCGATACCGAAACCCGGGTGCTGTGCATCGGTGCGCGCAACCGGCTGAGCTTTCTCGGGTACTGGCTGATGATCAAGCCGTTCAGTGGCCTGGTGCGCAAGGAAATCCTGCGCCTGATCCGCCTTGAGGCCGAGTCATGAAGGCGGCAGCCAACCAGCCCAATGCCACGGTGGTCAAGCTGCCCTTGATCGTGCTGGCGCCGCTGCGGCTGTATTTTCAGCTGGCCGGCCGCATCGCGCCGCAAGCGGCAGTGAGGGCGTTCCGCTGGCTGCTGTCGCACATGCCGCGCCGGCGGCTGTCAGCCCGCGAGCAGGCGTTTCTGGATGGTACAGAGCGTCTCGCCTTCGATTGCGGCGATGCGGTGCTGGCCGGCTACAGCATCGGCGCGGGTCCCGTCGTGCTGCTGGCGCATGGCCTGCAGGGCAGTGCCGCCAATTTCCGCGCGCTGGCGCCGGCGCTGGCGCTGGCAGGGTATCGCGCCGTCATGTTCGACGCGGTCAACCACGGCAACTCGCCACCGGGCACCGCGTTTTCCGGGCGCTCGGTGCAGCACCTGCGGTGCGTGATCAAAAAACTGGGGCCGCTGCACGCCATCGTCTGTCATTCTGCCGGCGCCTATCTGACCATGCTGGCGCTGTGCGAACCAGCCGCCAGCGTGGAAAAATGCGTGTACCTGGCGCCGTACCCGGATATCGCCACCACGCTGCGCACGTTTGCCGACTACCTGTGGGTGCCGCGCACGATGGAGCCGCGCCTGCGGCGCTGGTTCGAGGACATCGGCGGCATGCCGTTCGAGCAGCAGTCGATGCGTCACTGCCTGCCGCGCCATGGCACTACCCGCAACCCGCCATGCCTGTTCGTGCACGACACCGACGACCGCCACATCCCGCTCGACTGTACCTACGCCACGCTGCGGCACCTGCCGCACGCGCGCCTGCACGTGACCAGCGGCCTCGGACACTTCCACATCCTCAAGGAACCGGGCGTGATCGCCCATATCGTCGAATTTCTCCAACGTCCATGACCAGTATCCACGCAATCAAGCCATCCCGCCCCGAGCTGGTGTTCCTGTTCCCCGGCCAGGGTTCGCAGCACTACCAGATGGGGCGCGCGCTGTTCGACGCCGATCCCGCTTTCCGCGATCTGATGACCGGCCTCGATGCGCAATTCACCGAACGCGAGGGCGTGTCGCTGCTCGCCCGCCTGTACGGTTCGCTCTCGGCCGCCACGCCGCTCGACGACATCCACCTGAGCCACCCGCTGGTCGTGATGATCGAATACTGCCTGGCCACCGTGCTGCGCCAGCGCGGCCTGCATCCGACAAGGGTGATTGCGTCCAGCGCCGGTGAGTTTGCCGCGCTGGCGTTCGCCGGCCGCATCACCATCGAGACCGCGCTGGACATGATGGCGCGCCAGGCGCAATGGGCAACGCATTACGTGGAGCCGGGCTTCATGCTGGCGGCCATGGCGCCGCGTGCCTGGTGCGCGGCCGATCCCGACGTGTGCCGGCTGGCGTGGGTGGCTGGCGTGGGCATGCCGTCGGCCACCGTGCTTACGGGCCGGCGCCAGAACCTGGCGCCGCTGGAGACGGCGCTGCGCGCGCGCGGTGTGGCATTTGGCCGCCTGCCGGTGCGGGTGCCGTTCCACAGCGCGCTGATGGACCCGATGCGCGCGCACTGGGTGCGGCGCTACAACGGCCATCCGCACGCGGAGGCGCTGTGGGACGTGATCCGCCAGCCGTTCGATTTTCCGGCGTCGCTGGCCATGCTGGACCGGCAGGCGCCTTGCACGCTGGTGGACGTGGGGCCATCGGCCACGCTGGCCAACTGGATCCGCCACGGCGCCGTGCCGCATGCCGGCCAGTGGCGCGTCCACGGCATCCTCTCGCCCTGGGGCGGCGACCTGCCACGGCTGCAGCAGGTGCTCGACCTTGCCGATGCCCACACCGCCGCATGATGACGCGCGGCGCCCGCCTGTTCCTGTTCGGCGTGATGGCGTTCGGCCAGTTCATGGCGCTGGTCGATATCCAGATCGTGGCCGCCTCGCTCAACGCCATCCAGGCCGGCCTGTCGGCCGCACCGGACGAGATCAGCTGGGTGCAAACCGCGTACCTGATGGCCGAACTGGTGATGATCCCGCTGGCCGGCTTCCTGGCCAAGGCCCTGTCCACGCGCTGGCTGTTCACGTTGTCCGCCGGGCTGTTTACGCTGGCGAGCGCCCTGTGCGGGCTGGCGTGGGATATCGATTCGATGATCGCCTTCCGCGTGTTCCAGGGTTTTGTGGGCGGCGCCATGGTGCCCACCGTGTGGGCCACGGGCTTCATCCTGTTTACGGGCCGCGACCGCGCGCTGGCCTCGTCCATCCTCGGCGTGGTGACCATGCTGGCGCCGGTGTCCGGGCCCACCATCGGCGGCTGGATCACGGAGCTGATCGACTGGCGCTGGATTTTTTACATCAACGTCGTGCCGGGCATCGTGGTGACGGTGCTGGCGGCGGCGCTGATCCGCTTCGACGAGGCGCGGCCGGCGCTGCTGCGCACGCTGGACTGGTCGCACCTGCTGGCAATGGCGCTGTTCCTCAGTTGCCTCGACTACGTGCTGGAAGAGGGACCGCGCCATGACTGGTTCAGCGACACCGGCATCGCCGTGGCAGCGTGGGTGGCGCTGGTGGCGTTCGTGCTGTTCGTCGAACGTTCGCTGCGCTCGGCCACGCCGGTGGTGCGGCTCACGCCATTCAAACGGCCGACGTTCGTGCTGGCCAGTACGCTCGCGCTGGCCACCAGCGCGGCCATTTTTGCGGCCACTTACCTGGTGCCGGTGTTCCTGGGCCGGGTGCGCGGCTACAACAGCCTCGATATCGGCACCACCGTGTGCGTGACAGGGCTGGGTATGCTGATCAGCGCGCCGCTGACCATGCGCCTGCTCAGGCACTTCGATCCGCGCCTGGTGATCGCGCTCGGGGTGCTGATTTTTACCGCCAGCCTGTGGATGTTCTCGTTCATCGGCCCGGAATGGGGTTTCAAGCAACTGTTCTGGCCCCACGTGCTGCGCGGCGTGGCCGGCATGCTGTGCGTGGTGCCGGCCGCAAACCTGGCGCTGGCCGATCTCGAAGACGAGGCGCTGCACGAAGCCTCCGGCCTGTTCAACCTGCTGCGCAACCTCGGAGGTGCGTTGGGCATTGCGCTGGTCAATACCTGGCTGCAGGACCACAGCCGGCTGCACCTGCTGCGCCTCGGCGAGGCGCTCGGCGCGCGCGGCGACGGCGCCGGGCAACTGCTCGACGGGCTGCTGCACGACCTGTCCACCCGCACTACCGACGCCGCGCACGCCTGGCTGGCCGCGCAGGCGCTGGTAGAACGGCACGCGCAGCGGCAGGCGCTGGTGCTGGCGTTCGACGACGTCTTCCGCCTGATGGCCTGGCTGTTGCTGATCACGCTGGTGCTGGTGCCCTGGTGCCGGCCGGCGCCGCCATCTTCCAACCCTCATTCGATAGAACCATGACGCAAACCGAAACAAAAAGCCGGCGGCGTGCTTTGCTGCCGCTGCTGACGGCACTGGCGGTCGGCGGCGCTGGCGCCCTGTGGCTGGCGGCACCCGGCAGCCAGGTCTCGACCGACGACGCGTACCTGCGCGCCGACGACACCAGCATCGCCCCGCAGGTGAAGGGGAGGGTGCTGGAAGTGCTGGTGCGCGACCACCAGCGGGTGGTCACCGGCGCGCCACTGGTACGGCTCGACGCCGACGACCTGGCCGCGCGTACCCGCGCCGCTGCTGCCGACCTGCAGGGCGCGCGTGCCAACGTGCAGGCCGCGCAGGCAGCGCTGGCCAGCCTCGATGCGGAGGAACAGCTGGCGGCGGCCCAGATCACCACCGTGCAGGCGGGGATCGTCGCGGCTCGGGCGCGGGTGGCGCGCACCGCGGCCGAGCAGGCGCGCCACGAAAAGCTGGCGCAATCGGGCGCCGTGGCCCAGCGCGAACTGGAACTGTCGCGCACTGGCGCGCTGGACGCCACGGCGGACGCCGACCGCAGCACCGCGCAACTGGCGGTGGCACAGCGTCAGCTGGAGCTGACACGCAGCCGGCGCGCCAGCCTGCGCGCCGCGCTGGCCCAGGCCGAAGCGGGCGTGGCCCGCGCCGACGCCGCGCTGGCGCTGGCACGCCAGGAGCAGGGTTACGCGGTGATACGGGCGCCGGTCGATGGCGCGGTGGGCGCCTTGCAGGTGCATCGCGGCGATATCGTGCAACCGGGCTCTGCATTGATGACGCTGGTGCCGCTCGAGCGCATGTACGTGGTGGCGTACTTCAAGGAGACGCAAAGCGAGCGCATCGTCGCCGGCCAGCCGGTGCGGCTCGATATCGATGCGCTGCCCGACCAGCCCTTGCGCGGTACGGTGGAGAGTTTTGCGCCCGGTACCGGCGCGCAGTTTTCACTGCTGCCGTTCGAGCCAGGGACCGGCAACTTTACCAAGATCGTGCAGCGGGTGCCGGTACGGATTGCGCTCGATGGCGGCCAGGAAAAGTGGTTGTCGAAACTACGGCCGGGCTTGTCTGTTACGGCCCGGGTCGCCATCAAGTAATCAGGGAGGCCAATACCTGCAAGGCGCGCTTGTCAAGCCGCGTAATTACTATCGGTGGCAAAATTGTCCCGCAGGCCATTTTTTTGTTTCGTTCAATTTTGCCTGTCGTTACAATCGCTGCATCGGAATTCCAAGGCGTGCGCACCATGATTTGCCTGATCGTCGATCATCATCCCGTCATTTCCAGCGGCCTGGCGCAGATGGTGCGCGCCAGCTTTCCCGGCTGGCAGGTGGATATCGCCCACACCGTTGCTGCCGCCATCGAACAGGCCGATGCGCACCAGCCCGATGTCGTGCTGATCAGCCTGCTCATGCCGGACAATTCGGGACTGGCGCTGCTCGGTCACTTGCAGCAGCACGATCCGAACAGCCGCCGCACGGCCAGCATCGTCATCGCCGATGCGCCCGACGCCGAGACGGCGCGCCTGTGCGAGCGGCTGGGCGCGCACGGTTTCATGTCGCGCGCCCACGCATTTACCGCGATTGCCGCGGCGATCCGCGCGGTCTGCGCGCGGCAAAAATATTTCGAGCCGGCGCCCGATACTGCGACGCCTGTACCGGCGCCGATCCGCTTTACGCCGCGCCAGCGCGACATTGTCGATCTGCTGTTGATCGGCTACTCGAACAAGCAGATCGCGTGCACGCTCAACCTCAGCAGCGGCACTGTCAAGAACTACATCTTCGACCTGATGCGGATGATTTCGGTCAGTTCGCGGCTGGAGATGGCGCTCAAGATCCGCGACAGCGGTTACCAGCGCTCGTGACACCCGACATCAAGACCCTGCGGGGTCTTTTTTTTGCCTGTCGCCACCCACCGTGCCGGATGGCACCTGCCATCGGGCAGGTATCCACTGACATCTGTTCTTGTCAGTTCGACAAAAACATAATGAACCTCGACACCCTAGACCAACGGAGGTTCCATGAACGACGCATCCCCCAATCCGTGGCTGGTGCTGCGCACCCGCAGCCGCCAGGAAAACGTGGTGCAGGAAGTGCTGCGCCAGCGCCAGATCCATTCCTACCTGCCCAAGCAACGCGCGCCCGCCAAACCGACCGAAACGGCGCTGTTTCCCGGTTATATCTTCGTGCAGCCGCGCCCCGACCAGGTCAGCGCGCTGCGCACCGTGCGCGGTTCGTGCGGCCTCCTGATGAGTTGTGGGCGCCACGCGCAGGTGGCCGCCAACGATGTGCTGGCGATCCGCATCATGGTCGGCAGCGGCGCGCCGCTCGATGTCCATGCCGACCTGGTGGCCGGGCAGCCGATGGAAGTGATCGCCGGGCCGTTCAAGCATGCGCAGGGGCAGTTCGTCAGCGTGGGGCGCCAGCGCCGGCTGGTGATCAACCTGCACCTGATCGGCCGTGGCCTCAGCGTCGAGATCGACGCCGCCCACGTGCGTCCGCTCGCCAACGCCGCCTGACAGGAGCCAGCCATGTCGATCACCGAAATCTACCTGCTGGCGATGATGATGATTTTTGCCGTGCCTTACCTGGTGTGGCGCCTGCTCAATTCCGACAACGTGGCGCCGCTGGTGGTGGTGCAGATCGTCGGCGGCGTGCTGCTCGGGCCCGGCGTGCTGGGCGCCGCCTATCCCGGGTACCACACCTTCGTGTTTTCGCCGCAGGTCACGCTGGCGCTGAACGGCATCGCCTGGTGGGCGGTGATGGTGTTCGTGTGGATTGCCGGCGTCGAACTCGATTTGCGCCAGGCCTGGCGCCATCGCGGCGAGAGCCTGGTGGTGGCCGGCATGGCGCTGGTCACGCCGCTGCTGCTGGGCGTGGGCGTGGCGCTGGTGCTGCTGGGCTGGCAGTCCGACTGGATCGGCCCGCGCGCCCATACCTGGCAATTTGTCACCGGCGTTGGCATGGGATGCGCGGTGACGGCGCTGCCGATCCTGGTGCTGTTCCTGGAAAAGCTCGGTGTCCTGCGCACCACGCTGGGACAGCGCCTGTTGCGCTATGCCAGCTTCGACGACCTGGCGATCTGGGGCGTGCTGGCGCTGATCCTGCTCGACTGGGAGCGCATCGGGCGCCAGGGCCTGTTCCTGTGCGGTTTCGGTATCGCCGCCTGGCTGGTGCGGCGCGCGATGGTGCGCTTGCGCGAGGGTGACCGCTGGTATGCCAGCCTGACCTGGCTGCTGGCCTGCGCGTTCCTGTCGGACTGGGCCGGGCTGCACTACATGGTGGGCGCGTTCCTGGCCGGCGTGGTGCTCGATGCCGGCTGGTTCGACCGCACCCGCATGGACGCGCTGCGCGAGCAGGTGCTGTTTGCCTTCATGCCGGTGTTTTTCCTCAGCACCGGACTCAAGACCACCTGGACCGTCGGCGCGGAGACGGTCTTCGTGGCGGCCGGCTTGCTGATGGCGGCCAGCGTGGCCGGCAAGCTGCTGGGCGTGGGACTGGCCGGGCGCATGCTGGGCTGGCCCCGTGGCGACGCGCGCGTGATCGGCTGGCTGCTGCAAACCAAGGGCTTGATTGAACTGATCTTCGCCAACATCCTGCTCGACAAGCAGATCATCTCGAACCAGATGTTTACTGCCATGCTGCTGATGGCCATCGGCAGCACCATGCTGGCCTTGCCGATGGTGCGCAACAGCCACCTGGTGCCGGCCCGCGCGCCGGCCGCCATCCCAGGCGGTCCGCTGCGTGAATGAGGTGAGCGACCTTTGCGTGGTGCTGTGCGTGGCGTTGCCGGACGAATACCACCCGGCAGCGCTCGAACGCAGGCTGCGCCGCCGCCTCGACCGGTCAACGCTGGACCGCATCGACCGCCTGCGCCAGCCGGTGGACCGCTTGCGGTCGATGATGGGCCGCCTGCTGCTGCGCCACGGGCTGCGGCTGCGTGGCCTCGACGATGGCGCCGGCGTGACGATCGGCCACTATGGCAAGCCACGTCTGGTTGATGGCGCGGCCGAGTTCAACCTCTCGCACGCGGGACGCTGGGTGGTGTGCGCCATCTCGCGCACGGCGGTTGGCGTCGATGTCGAACAGGTGCGGCCGTTCGACCTCGTGCTGGCGTGGCGCTTCTTTCACCGCCGCGAATGCGCGGCGCTTGCCGTGCAACCGGCAGCCGCCCAGCACGACTATTTCTTTCGCCTGTGGACCGCCAAGGAAGCGTACATGAAGGCGCTCGGACTCGGTTTTCAGCGCGACATGGCGTCGTTCAGCGTGGCGCCGCGCGCCGACCTGCACGTGGCACTCGACGATCCGCAGATGTCGCCGCAGCCCTACGTGCTGTCCCATCTGGAGCTCGATCCCGGTTACCGCCTGGCGCTGTGCCACCACGGTGAGCCGGTGACGGTGCTGTCGGTAACCATCGAGCACTTGTTGTCACCAACCATCATTCATTAACTTACCTTCAGGCTACTGTGCTGTCGTGTCCGTTTTGAAACGGCATAATGCGCAACAGGGTTGGTTGCCTAAAGGACATAAAGTGCTGAATGGAATGTTGAAACGCGACCTGTCGTGGCTGTGGGCGGCGATCGCTGCGATGGTGTTGCTCATCATCTGGCTGCTGTTGCAACTGGGCCGGCAGGGGTCGCAGGCGCAGATTACGGCTGCCCGCACCCGTGCGGCCGTGATTTGCCAGATCATGCGCGCAGGCGCCCAGCGCCTGGACGGCGAGGAGGCGCAGGCCGAAGCGGTCGAGCGCGCCGTGGTCGATATGGCGCTGCGCGAAGACAGCGGCGTCGAGGGCGGCCTGTGGCAGGCGCAGCGCGGCGTGTATGCGTACGCCTTTCCCACATACGACGGCAGCGGCATCAAGGACGATGCCCCGGCTGCCGAATTGCCGCGCATCGGCTCGCTGGCGCAGCGCGCTTTGGCCAGCGCCGCGCCGGTGATCGAGGTACGCCCCGGCCTGCGCGAGGCGGTCGTGTATGGCGCCTGCCCGGTGCGAAATAACGTAGCCGGCTGGACGTTGACGCGCGTCGCCAGCATGGCCGACAATGCGCTCGGCCACCTGGTCGTGGCCGTCAGTGTGCTGCTTTGTTCACTGGTGCTGGCCGGGGCCTGGTTCGCGGTGCTGCTCACGCGCTGGGGCCGCGAAGTGCAGCGGCTGTCGGGCCTGCTTGTGGCCAGCGAGCGGATGGCTGCCCTCGGCAGCCTGGCGGCCGGGCTGGCGCATGAGATCCGCAACCCGCTCGGCACCATCCGCATGAAGGTGGATAATGCGCTGGCCGCCGCGCCCGAGCGCCGTCCCGCCCGCACCGAGGCCGCGCTGCACACCACGCTGCTGCAAGTGCAGCGGCTGGAAACCCTGGTGGCCAGCCTGCTGGCGCTGACGCAGCCGTTCCACCCGCAGCGCGCCCCGGTGGCGCTGGCAGACTGGCTCGAGCAGCGGCGGCTGGACCATGCCGATGCGGCTGCCGATCTCTCGGTGACACTGGCGCTGAAACTCGGGCCTGGCCTTGGCGCTGCCGTCCACCGTGCCGCCACCGTCCAAGCCGGTACTCACGCGGCCTGCCCGCACGCTGCTGCGGCCAACGCCGATATCGCTGCAGCTCATGCCGACCGCGATCCAGGCGCCGTTGCCCATGCTGGCGCCCATGCTGGCGCCCATGCAGCACCTCCAGACGCTGTCGCTGCCGAGGTCGCCGCCGCACACGCTCACAGCGGCCCGGGCGCGCGCAGCGCCGTCCACACCGACCAGGAGGTGGCGCTGTTCGACCCGGCGCAGATGGCCCGCGTGCTCGACAACCTGCTGATCAATGCGCTGGCCCACACCACGGCCGGCGGCCACGTGGAGTTGGGCGCCGCCCGCGACGGCAATGTCCTGCGGCTGTGGGTGGCCGACGACGGGCGCGGGGTGCCGCCGGCCTTGCAGGCCAGCTTGTTCGATCCACTGGTGACGGGGCGGCCCGGCGGCACCGGCCTCGGGCTGGCGGTAGTGCGCGAAGTGGTCCACGCCCATGGTGGCACCGTCGCCCTCGACCCCGCCCACGTACCCGGCACCCGCATCGTGATGGAGCTGCCATGGAGCTGATCCTGGTCGTCGATGACGATACCGCCTTCCGGGCCACGCTGGCCGAGACGCTGGAAGATCTCGGCTACCGCGTGCGCCAGGCGGCCAGCGCCGAGGCGGGGCTGCGCGCGCTGGGCCAGGGCGGTGTTGCCGCCGCGATCGTGGACCTGCGCCTGCCCGGCGACGACGGCCTGGCGCTGCTGCGCGCCGCGCCGGCGATCGCGCCGGACGTGCCGTGCATCATGCTGACTGCATATGCCAGCGGCGCCAACACCATCGAGGCGATGCGCCTGGGCGCTTTCGACCACCTGACCAAGCCGATCGGCCGCAGCGCGCTGGCCGCAACGCTGGAGCGTGCCCTGTGCGCGAGGGTAGCGGCAGCGCCGGCGCCGGTGGAAGCTGCCGCCGATCCGGCCGACACCATGGTCAGCCGCAGCGAAGCGATGCGGGCCATTTTCAAGCGCATCGGCCTGGTGGCCGACAGTGACAACTCGGTACTGGTACTGGGCGAAACCGGCACCGGCAAGGAACTGGTGGCGCAGGCGCTGCACCGCAACAGCGCCCGCGCGGGCGGTCCGTTCGTGGCCGTCAACTGCGCGGCGATACCTGCCGACCTGCTCGAGAGCGAACTGTTCGGCCACGTAAAAGGCGCGTTTTCCGGCGCTGCCGCCGACCGTCCCGGACGCTTCCGCGAGGCCGATGGCGGCACATTGTTCCTCGACGAGATCGGCGACATGGCGCTGCCCACCCAGGCCAAGATCCTGCGCGTGCTGCAGGAGCGGGTAGTGACGCCGCTCGGCGGACGGCGCGCGCAGCCGGTCAACTTGCGGGTGGTGGCAGCCACCCACCGCGATCTCGAACGCGAGGTCCTCGATGGCGCCTTCCGCGCCGATTTGCTGTACCGTTTGCAGGTCATCACCATCATGTTGCCGCCGCTGCGCGAACGCGAGGGTGATATCGACCTGCTGATCGCGCATTTTCTCCATCACGGCGGCGGACGCAGCAAGCACCTGTCCGGCGCCGCGCTGGCAGCCCTGCGCGCGCACGACTGGCCCGGCAATGTGCGCGAGCTGCGCAACACCGTCCAGCGCGCGATTGCGCTGAGCGAGGGGGATTTGATCGAGGTCGAGCACCTGGGGCTGAGCGCGGTGGCTGTTGTGTTGTCGGGTACTGCCGCGCCGCTGCGGGCCGATGCCGACGCGGTGGCTGTTGTTCCCGCCATTGCTGGCGGCGTTGCGACAGCCGCGCATGCTGGCCCCGGCGATAATGTTGCTGCGGCAGCGGCTGCGGTCGCCGAGGGGATCACGACAGCCGTTCCGGCGGCTGGCGGTTTGCCCGCCATCGACTGGGACGGCAACCTCGACCGAGCCGTGGCGCAGCTGGAGGCCGCGATGCTGGTCCGCGCGCTGGTCGCCAGCGACGGCAACCGCAGCCAGGCGGCGCGCCGGCTGGGATTGTCGCGCCAGCAGTTGTACCGCAAGCTGGCGCAATATGGACTGGATATGTGACGCCTGTCCGCAGGACGGACAAGCTGGTGTCACCAATCCGGACAGGTGCGGGCAGCGCGCGGTCCAATCCTGCGCTGTACGGCGCAAATGGCGCTGGCACGCTATCTGCATAGACATGGTTACCCCGCCTTTCAATGAAACAAGGAGAGAACCATGACTGTACTGAAACTGAAACCCGCCATGCTGGCCGCTGCACTGTCCATTGCCACCGCCGCCGCCACGGCTGCACCACAGCCACCGCAGCCGCCGGCAGCGCCGTTGCTGGCCCAGGCAGACACACCGCTACCGCCACCAGCAGCCGGCGCGCGCCGGGCCAAACCGCCTGGCCAGCCAGGCCAGGGCGAGCGACCACCGGCCCCGCCGCGTGATGGCGTGACGCCGCCACCAGCAGGAGCCGGTGCGCCGCCCCCTCCACCAGCCGGCGGCGGAGCGCCACCACCGCCCCCTCCAGCAGGCGCAGGCATGCCGCCGCCAGCTCCGGCAGGAGCGGGTACGCCACCACCACCACCTCCGCCAGCCGGTGCCGGTATGCCGCCGCCACCACCAGCAGGAGCGGGTATGCCACCACCACCTCCGCCAGCAGGAGCTGGTACGCCGCCACCAGCCGGTGCCGGTATGCCGCCACCACCAGCCGGCGCTGGCGCGCCGCCACCATCGCCTGCTGGCGCCGGCATGCAGCAGCCACCGGCACCGCCAGTTGGCGGCCAGCTCTAACCGAGCGGTACGCGACCGATGCAACGGCATAGTCGCCTGTCCGACGTCTTGCTGACCGCGCTGCTTGGCGGCGCTGCCGCCGGCGCCAGCGCCGCGCCGCCGGGACCGCCGATGCCGCCGGCGCTGCCAGGCAAGGCGGCGCTGGCGGTCATCGAAGGCCAGGTGCAGCGCCTGCTGGTCACGCCTTACGGCGAACCGAATGGCTTGCGTTTCGTTGACGGCACGGTGGTGCTGCTGCCGCCGCACCTGGCCGTGCGGCTGACCGGTGTCGTCGCCGTGGGCGACCGTGTACGCGCGATCGGGCTGTCGGCCAGTGGTGGCGCCTTGCGCGCGCAGGCGCTGGTCAACCTGGCGACCGGCGGCGCGGTGGACGAGCAGGCTGAAAGTCCGCCCCGGCCACCGGCACCGCCGCCGCGTCCGCCGTTGCAACAGTACGCAGTGCAAGGCACGATCGATGTCGTCTTGTACGGCCCGCGCGGGGAGGCCAACGGCGTCATCCTCGCCGATGGCGCCATCATCTATTTCCGGCCCGACCTGGTCGGCTTTGCGCTGGCGCCGGGTCTGCCGTTCGCGGCGGCGGGCATCGGTACGCGCAGCGCGGCAGGCCTGGCGATCGAGGCGATTTCCGCCGCGGCCGGCAAAACTGACAATCCCACCAATTCCAACCATGTCGAGTAACACCATCCTGTGGACTATCACCGCCATCACCATGCTGGGCATCGTGGTGCGCCCGTGGCGCCTGCCCGAGGCCGTGTGGGCGGCGCTGGCCGTGGCCGCGCTGCTGATCTTCGGCCTGATCGACGTGGCGCACACCGTGGCCGGCGTGGCGCGCGGCACCGATGTTTATCTGTTCCTGGCAGGCATGATGCTGCTGGCCGAACTGGGCCGGCGCCACGGCGTGTTCGACTGGCTGGCCGCCCACGCGGCGCGCGCAGCCGGCGGCTCGGGCCACCGGCTGTTCCTGCTGGTGTACCTGGCGGGCACGTTGGCGACGGTGCTGCTGTCGAACGACGCCACGGCCGTGGTGCTCACGCCCGCCGTGTACGCGGTGGCGCGCGCGGTCGATGCACCGCCGGTGCCGTACCTGCTGATCTGCGCCTTTGTCGCCAACGCGGCCAGCTTCGTGCTGCCCGTGTCCAATCCCGCCAACCTGGTCGTGTTCGGCGAGCACATGCCGGGCCTGGCCGACTGGCTGGCGCTGTTCGTGTTGCCGTCGCTGGGCGCTGTCGTGGTCACGTACGCGATCCTGTATTACCGGCTGCGTGCCGGGCTGCCGCAAGTCATCCGGCGCGCAAACGCGGTGCCGGCCTTGTCCACCGGCGGCCGCGTCACGCTCGGTGCGCTCGCCGGTACGGCGCTGCTGCTGGGTGCGGCCTCGGCGTTGCGCTTGCCGCTGGGGCCGGTCACGCTGGCGGCCGGACTGGTGGCGCTGCTGCTGGCCAGCGTGGCTGCGCGGGTGTCGCCGCTGGCCGCCGTGCGGGCGCTGTCGTGGGATGTGCTGCTGATGGTGGCCGGCCTGTTCGTGCTGATCGAGGCGTTGCAGGCGCACGGCGCGGTGGCCGTGCTGGCGGCGCAATTGCAGCACTTGCAGGCAGCTGAACCGGTCATGGCCGATGGCATTGCCGGCGCCGTGCTGGCCCTGGCCTGCAACCTGTTCAACAACCTGCCGGCCGGCTTGCTGGGGGCCGCCACGCTCGACCACGTGGCGGCCGAACCGTCGCTGCGCGCTGCCGCCCTGATCGGTATCGATCTCGGCCCGAACCTGTCGGTGAGCGGTTCGCTGGCCACCATCCTGTGGCTGACCGCGCTGCGGCGCGAAGGCGTGCAGTTCAGTGCGTGGCGCTTCCTCAAGCTCGGCGTACTGGTGATGCCGGCCAGCCTGCTGGCTGCGCTGCTGCTGTTGCAGGTGGCTGCATGAGCGCGGTACCGGCCGTTATCGGCGCCAGGCCCGCGGGCCCGACCGCCGCCACCCTGTGGGCACTGGCGCTGCTCAACTTTTTCCTGGCCGACGCGCGCGACGGGCTCGGCCCCTTCCTCGACGCTTTTCTGACCACCAAGGGGTGGCAGCCGCTGGACCTGGGCATGCTGGCCACCATTGGCGGCGCCATCGGCCTTGCGGCCGGGGTGCCGGCCGGCGCTTTTGCCGACCGTACCCGCAACAAGCGCATGATGATCGTCGTGCCGATCGCCGTGATTACGGCCATGAGTTTCCTGTGCATCGCCTGGCCGCAGAAAGGCCCGGTGTTCGTGACACAAGCGCTGGCCGCGCTGGCCGGCGTGCTGATCGCGCCGGCGCTCACAAGCATCACGCTGGGCGTGGTGGGTCCGAAACACTTCGGCCGCCAGCTGGGCAGGAACGAGGCCTGGAATCACGCCGGCAACGTGGTGCTGCTCGGTGGTACCTGGGGCGCCAGCGCCTGGCTCGGCCTGCCCGGTGTGGCCGGGCTGATGCTGGTGACGACCATGGCGGCCATCATGGCCACGCTGGCCATCGCCCCGGCCAGCATCGACCATGCCGCTGCGCGCGGATTGGCACCGGCCGGTCCCACTGCGGTAAAGGAGGCAAGCGGAATACCAGCGGCGGCGGCAACGCCGTCGTGGCGCGTGCTGGCCACCAACCGATCGTTGCTGCTTCTGAGCGTGGCCTTGCTGCTGTTCCACTTCGGCAACGCGCCGCTGGCGCGGCTGATCGCCCAGCAGTTCGCCTTGCAGATGCAGCGCCCGTTCGAGACCACGGCGGTGATTACCATGGTGTCGCAGCTGTCCGCCCTGGCGGCGGCGCTTGCAGCGCAGCGCATCATCCGGCGCGACTGGGTGCGCGCCGCCGCCGTGCTGGCGGTGCTGAGTTTGCCGCTGCGCGGGGTGCTGGCGTGGAGCTTTTCCGACTTCGCCATGATTTACCCGGTACAGTTGCTCGACGGCCTCGGCGTGGGCTTGCTCGGCATCCTGACGCCGTTCCTGGTGGAGCGCCTGGCGCGCGGCAGCGGCCATTTCAATATGGCGCTGGCGGCGGTGATGGTGGTGCAGGGCGTGGGGGCGGCTTCGAGCAACGTGGTGGCCGGTTACCTGGTGGCGCATTACGGCTATCCGGTTACCTATTTGCTGCATGGCAGTTTCGCGCTGCTGGCGCTGGCAGCGTTGTTGCCGGCGCTGGCTGGCGCCAGGGCCAAATCGCAAGCTTCGTGCAGCTTGCCGCATTAGCCGCATTAGCCGCATTAGCCGCGGTGGCGGGCAGCGCCGGCCATCTTGTGCTGACCGCCGCCCCGCACGGCCAGTGCCAAGCTCGGCCGGCCAGGTTCACGCCCGGCCCGGTCTGCCGCGCGGGCGGCTTGGCGCTATAATTCCGGTTTGCCGGCTCGGCAGCGCCCGGGGCGCCGCGGCAACCGGCCGGTCTCACTGGAACTTATGGAAAAATCAATCGATACGCGTGCCGTGCGCACGCTGGTGATCTCGCCCAACTGGATCGGCGACGCCGTCATGGCGCAGCCACTGTTGCGCGCCCTGAAGGACGCCAATCCGCAGCGCCGCATCGACGTGCTGGCCCCGGCCTGGGTGGCGCCCGTGTGGCGCGCTGCCGCCGAGGTGAGCGAGGTGCTGGAAACGCCGTTCAAGCACGGCAAGCTGCAATGGGCCGAACGCCGAGAATACGCGCGCATGCTGCGCGAACGCGGCTACGACGAAGCCTATATCCTGCCCAACACCCTGAAATTCGCCCTGATTCCGTGGATGGCGAAGATCCCGAAGCGGATCGGCTACAAGGGCGAGATGCGCTACGGCCTGATCAACGTGATGCACCACGACGATCCCAGGCACAAGCGACCGATGCTGCCGTTTTACGCGGCGCTGGCCGGGCCGGTCTCGAAGACCCCGCCGCAGAACGTACCGTTCCCGGTGCTGACCATCAGCGATGAGGACAAGGCCGCCGCGCTGGGCCGGGTGGGCATTGCACCCGGCACCACCATCGTGGCGTTCGCGCCGGGCGCCGAGTTCGGTCCCGCCAAGCGCTGGCCCAGCGGCTATTTTGCAGGCCTGGCGCGGCTGTTGCAGCAGTCCCGTCCCGAGATCACCATCGTGCTGATGGGGTCCGCCAAGGATGCCGAGGTGTGCGACGAGATCGTCGCCGCCGCGCCCGGCGTGCGCAGCCTGGCCGGCGTGACGTCGTTATCCGATGCGCTCGCCATCCTCGGCAGCGCGGCGGCACTGGTGACCAACGATTCCGGCCTGATGCACATTGCCGCCGCGTTGAACCGGCCGGTGGTGGCGCTGTACGGTCCGACCGATCCGAGGCATACTCCACCGTTGTCGGATATCGCCAAGGTACTGTGGCTGCACCTCGAGTGCGCGCCGTGCCAGCAGCGCGTGTGTCCGCTGGGCCACCAGGCTTGCATGCACAAGCTCACGGTGGACCTGGCATGGGCGCCGCTGCGCGCGATGCTGCCGGTGCGGCCGGCAGCCCTTTAATTTTAGAACAGGACAGATCATGATTTTGGTGACCGGCGGTGCGGGTTTTATTGGTAGTAACATCGTTCACGCGCTGAGCCAGCGCGGCGAGGCGACCTTCGTGGTCGATAACTTGAAGCGCCCGGAGAAATTCCACAATGTTGTCGATGCCGAGGTGGTCGATTACATGGGCAAGGAAGAGTTCATCGAGCGCCTCGAGCGCGGCGAATTTGCCGGCAAGTTCTCGGCCGTGTTCCACGAAGGCGCGTGCTCCGACACCATGGAAATGGACGGCGAGTACATGATGCGCAATAACTTCCGTTACAGCGTGTCGTTGTTCCACTTCTGCCAGAAGGAAAAAATCCCGTTCATCTACGCGTCGTCGGCAGCGGTGTACGGCGCCGAGGAAGGCTTTACGGAAGAGCGTTCGGGGGAACGGCCATTGAATGTGTACGGCTACTCGAAATTCCTGTTCGACCAGTACGTGCGCAATTATTGGAAAACCAATGGCGACCATGGCGCGCAAGTGGTCGGCCTGCGCTACTTCAACGTCTACGGCCCGCGCGAATTCCACAAGGGGAATATGGCCTCGGTGCCGCTGCACCAGTACCGCCAGTTCCTGGCCGATGGCCAGGTAAAATTGTTCGGAGAGTACGACGGCTACGCGGCTGGCACCCAGACCCGCGACTTCGTCTATATCGACGACGTGGTCAGCGTCAACCTGTTCTTCCTCGACAACCCGGACAAGAGCGGCATCTTCAACCTGGGCACCGGTCGTGCGCAGCCGTTCAACGATATCGCGGTGGCGGTGGTGAACAACCTGAAACCGCAAGCCGGCGCACTGGCACTGGATGCCATCGTCGAGCAGAAATTGCTGGAGTACGTGGCGTTTCCGGACAAGCTCAAAGGCAAGTACCAGAGCTTCACCCAGGCTAACATCGCCAAGCTGCGCGCGATTGGCTACGATAAGCCGTTTTATGATGTCAGTGCCGGGGTGACCGCGTACATTGCGTGGTTGAAGGCCAACCACAAGTAATCACTATTGCAGACCCAGCTTCCTGAACAAGCCGGGCAGCAACTGGCCCAGGAAAACGCTGGCGACGACCGAGGCGATGATGGCGTTCTTCGCTTCGGCGACGGCCGTCCCGGTGCCGGCGATGGCCTCTGCCAGATCGGCCTTGGCGGCCACAGCTTTGAGGATGCCAAGGTCGAGCTTGATCGCCGCCGTTTCCGATTCGAGTTTTGCAGCGCGGTCTGCCATTTCGGGCTCGTGTCGATGAATACCCTACGGTGATCGAAACCCGGTTCCAGGCGCGCTCGGCGCGACGGCGCTTCGCTTGCGCCCGGGATGCGCACGGCGGCGTCCCGGGCGCGCAACAGCACCCGCTCGGCCATGTCGGCGCTGCTCATGCTGCTGACGCTGGCGGGGGTGTCGCGCGCGGTCAGACCCAAGGGAGCGGCGGGCTTGGAACAAGGCGCGCAGTTGATGACATTGATAACTTTGAGTCATTCGAAACATTTTCACTTGGACGTGAAAATTTATTCATGTAACCGTTTTTCGTTGTATTTCGATGCGTACCGCGCCCGGGTTGGCGCGGTGCTGGCGCTATAATTCGGTACCGGGGAGTTTGCCCATCCACGGCCAACCATCACTCCCCTGAAAGCCGATGACCATACCTGATTTTGCTGTCCGTAATGCCGATATGCCCGTCACGCTCGCCAACTGCGCCGACGAGCCCATCCACATTCCCGGCAGCATCCAGCCACATGGCGCGATACTGGTGTTCAACAGCGCGGCCGAACTGGTCTCGTGGAGCGCCAACGCCCACGCCATGTTGCAGTTGACGGTGCCGCTGGTGCTGCTCACGGCCCTGGCCGACCTCGGCCTGGCGGTCGAAGTGCAGGAGAAGATCCACGAATGCATCGAGGACATGGACGGCGGCGAAGCTCCGGCCGCCATGGCGGAAACCCTGGTCGGTACCCAGGATTTCGATTGCATCGTGCACGGCCACGAAGGCCTGGTCATCGTCGAATACGAATGCCGCGAACTGGCGGCCGACAGCGTGGCCACGTTCGCGCTCAAGGCCCATACCGCCATCGAGCGCCTCAAGCGCCAGAAGTCGGTGCCGGCGCTGCTCAAGGCGGCGGTCGATCAGATTCGCCTGATCACCGGTTTCGACCGCGTGATGGCTTACCGTTTCCGCCACGACGACAGCGGCGAAGTGGCCGCCGAGGCTAGAGCCGAATCGCTCGACCCCTACCTGGGCCGGCGCTACCCGGCCAGCGACATCCCGGCGCAGGCGCGCCGCCTGTACGTGATCAACACCCTGCGCCTTATCGGCGACATGGGCTATAACCCGGTTCCCATGATTGGCCGCACCGGCGCGGCGCCGCTCGACATGAGTTACAGCGTGCTGCGCAGCGTGTCGCCGATCCATGTCGAATATCTGCGCAACATGGGTGTGCAGGCGTCGATGAGCATTTCCATCGTCATCAACGGCAAGCTGTGGGGCATGATTGCCTGCCACCACATGGCGCCGCGCAGGGTGCCGTACGCGATCCGCATGGCGGCCGACGTGATGGCGCAGGTGCTGGCGGCCTCGGTGCAGTCGCTTGAAACGCGCGAACGCGCGGCGCTTGCCGAACGCGCAGCCGAGGTGCGCACCCAGGTCATGGAATCGCTGCTGCACTTCGACGATGTCGCCGCCGGCCTCACCGCCTGCGCGGCCGAGATCTGCGGCTCGCTGGGGGCCGGCGCGCTGGTCGTCATGCACAGCGGCCGTGTGGTGGCCCACGGCCCGGTATCGGCGGACGTGGCGGCGGCGGCGGTGGCGTCGATGCAGCTCGAAGACGCCGACGTGGTTGAACGGTCGGCCCGGCGCGACTGGCCCGCCGCACAGCAGCAGGCCTGCGGCAAATGGGTGGGCCTGCTCGGCTTGCGCTACGACGCCTCTGCCAATGGCTGGCTGCTGGCGCTGCGCGAAGAGCAGGTCGAACTGGTGCGCTGGGGCGGCAAGCCCGACAAGGAAATCGCCCATGGCCCGCTCGGTCCGCGCCTCACGCCGCGTGGTTCGTTCGCGGAATGGCGCGAGACCGTGTTCGACCAGGCCGAGCCGTGGGAAGCCACGCGCCTGTCCATCGCGCGCCAGCTGCTGGCCGAAATGAACCGCGCTTCGGTCACGCGCCACGAGCAGAACGACCGCGCCCGCGCCCAGTTGTTCGCCATTCTCGGCCACGACCTGCGCAACCCGCTGCAATCGATCAGCATGGCAGCCACGGTGCTGGAATTGGGTGGTTCCAAGGAAACCGCCGGCCGCCGCATCAAGGCGTCGAGCGGACGCATGGAACGGTTGATTTCCCAGGTGCTCGACATGAGCATGATCAACGGGGGCATGCGCCTGGGGGGCGAAGTCGTGGCGGTGGACCTGGCGCCCATGCTGGCCGACCTGGCTGACGAATTCCGCACCGCCAAGCCGAATATCGTGCTCAACCTGGAAAGCCCGCCGCAAGTGCTGGTGCCGATGGACGCCGACCGCGTGGCGCAAGTGGTGAGCAACCTGATCAGCAACGCCTACCACCACGGCAAGGTCGGCGAAACCATCGACGTGCGCCTGGTGCAGGACGAGGCCGGGGTGACGCTCGATGTGCTCAATGTGGGTGATGAAATCGCCGAGGAAACCGCGCGCACGCTGTACAACCCGTTCAAGCGGCTGTCGGCCAACAACGCCCGCAACAAGGGCGGCATGGGCCTGGGCCTGTATATCGCGCGCCAGATCATGCTCGAGCACGGCGGTACCATCGAGTACACATACCAGGCGCCGCATGTGCGCTTCACACTGCATCTGCCCGCAGCGCCTGTCGTACCGGCGCCGCCTGCTGCCTCAGCCTAATTCACCTGCCACAGCCCCGCCAGCAGCCAGCGCAGGTCGCAGTCGGGGTCGTCGCGGTAGCGCAGGAAGAAGCTGTCGGCCCATTCCTGGTCGAGCGAGGCATCCCATTTCTCAAAGCTGGAAATCGGGTACTCCTCGCTAAATAACATCAGTAAATCGGTGTGCGCTTCGCGTTCGCTGGCGGCCAGGCCGCGATGCATGCTGAAGCGGACCAGTAAATCACTTTTTTTCATGTTCTAAAACCTGTGACGGCCGCAGACTACGCTCGAGCTCGTCGAAGTTGGCTGGTTTGACCAGGTGGAAATCGAAGCCGGCAGCGCGGGTTTTCTGACGGTCCGGGTCGGAGCCGTAGCCGGTGTGGGCGATCAGCCGGGTGGTGGCGAACAGCGGGTCGTCGCGCAGGATGCGCGCCAGTGCATAGCCGTCCACCTTGGGCATGCCGATGTCGAGGATGATGGTGTCGGGCCGGTGGGCGCGCGCCAGGGCCAGCGCGCGGTCGGCGTCGTTGGCCAGGAACACCTCGTGGCCCATCACGCCCAGCAGTTCACCCATCACTTCGGATGAATCGATGTTGTCGTCCACCAGCAGCACCCGGCGCATGCCGGGCGCGAGCACCGGGTGGGCGGTATCTTGCGGCACGGGGGCGGCGCCGGTCGGGGTCACATCGAGCAGCGGCAGGATCAGCTCGAAGGTGCTGCCGTGATCGATGCCGGGGCTGCTGGCGTGCACGCTGCCGCCGTGCATATGGGCCAGCGTGGACACCAGGGACAGGCCGATGCCCAGGCCGTCGTGCACGCGGTCGTGGGCGGCGGCGCCCTGGGCGAACATATTGAAGATGCGCGGCAAGTTGTACGAGGTGATGCCGATGCCGTTGTCGTGCACCGAGATCGATACGCGGGCGTCGGCCAGGCGCGCCACTTGCAGCCGCACTTCACCGCCGCGGTTGGTGAACTTGGCGGCGTTGTGCAGCAGGTTGCCGATTGCCTGCGCCAGGCGTACCGCGTCGCCGTTGATCCACAGCGGCTCGGACGGCACGTCCACCACCAGCCGGTGCTGGCGCGATTCGAGCATCGGCTGTGCGGTTTCCAGCGCGGAATCCACCACCGCATGCAGTTCGGTGCGCTGCAACTGCAAGGTGAGCTTGCCCTGCGAAATGCGCGCCACGTCCAGCAGATCGTCCACCAGGCGCGACAGGTGCGCCACCTGGCGCACGATGATCTGGCGCGCCTTCTGGTGCAGCGCCACGTCGGCAGGCGCCACCTCTCCCATCAGCGCCACCGCGTTGCGGATCGGACTCAGCGGATTGCGCAGTTCATGCGCCAGCGTGGCCAGAAAATCGTTCTTGTTGTCGTCGGCCGCGTGCAACCGATCTTCCATGTCGCGGCGCTGGGTGATGTCGCTGGTGATGCGGGCGATGCGGTACGGCACGTCGGCGGCATCGCGCACCAGGAAGGCGCGGTCACGCACCCAGCGCACCCCGGCACCAGGCACGGTAAGGCGGTATTCCTCGTCGAATGGCTCACCGGCGCCGGCCAGTTGCCAACGTGCGGCGACGGCGGCGCGGTCGTCGGCGTGAATGGCGTCAAGCCAGTCGCCGGGCGCGCGTTCCAGCAGCTGCGCCGGCCGGTTCCACATGGTGGCGTAGGCATTGCTGACGTACAGCAGCTCGCTGCCGTCCAGGCTGAACATCCAGAACACGTCTTCGATATTGTCGGTGAGCTGGCGGAAGCGTTCCTCGCTGTTGCGCAGGTCGGCCTGCGTGCGTTGCAGGCGCAGCAGGGCGTTGACATTGGCGATCAGTTCGTCGGCTTCGATCGGCGCAGCCAGGTAATTGTCGGCGCCGCCTTCCAGGCCGCGGATCTTGTCGTCGCGGCCGGTGAGCGCGGCCGAGGTTTGCAGGACCAGGATGGCGCAGGTATCGACATCGGATTTGATCTGGCGGCACACTTCGATGCCGTTGATATCGGGCAGCTTGACGTCGAGCAGCACCAGCGCGGGCAGCAGGCGGCGCGCCATGGTCAGCGCATCGGTGCCGTTGGCCGCCTCCGCCACCTGGAAGCCGGCGCCTTGCAGGATGCGGGTCTTGACGTAGCGCGCACCGTCGTTGTCGTCGACGTTCAGGATCAGGATGTCACTATTGCTCACAAGCGGTCTTTCACAGAATTGAACATGCTAAGCGTCCGGCGCAGGCGCAGTGCGCGGCAGGTGCAGGAAGAAGGTCGAGCCCTTGCCGCTGGTGCTCTCCACGTCCACCGACCCGCCGAGCAGCGTGGCCAGCTTGCGGCACAGCGGCAAACCGAGCCCGGTGCCCTTGACCTGGCGTTGCAGCGGATGCTCGATCTGGGAAAATTCCTCGAAGATCAAGAGCAGGTTGTCGGAACTGATACCGATGCCGGTGTCGCTGACTGTAAAGGTAACATGCTCGGGGCTGCTGCTGGCGCGCAGCTCGACGCAAATCTGGCCGTGCTCGGTAAATTTCAGTGCGTTCGAGATGAAATTGCGCAGGATTTGCGCGACCATGCCTTCGTCCGTCAGCAGCAGCGGGCCCGGCGGCGGCATCACGAAGACCAGTTCCACGTGCTCGTGGTGGGCCAGCGGGCGCAACATGCCTTTGAGCGCACTGAACAGGTTGGCGACGTCGAGCGGCGCGACCGTCAGTTCCACCTTGCCCGCCTCGATCTTGGCCAGATCGAGCAAATCGTTGACCAGTTCCGACAGGTCGCTCGCGGCCGTGGCGATGAACTGCACCTGCCGTTCCTGCTCCACGGTCAGCTCGCCGTCCATGCGGTCGAGCAGCAGCTTCGACAGCGCCCTGATCGAACTCAGGGGTGTGCGCAATTCGTGGCTGGTATTGGACAGGAAACGGGACTTCATTTCGTCGGCCTTGCGCAAGCGCTCGGCTTTTTCTTCCACCTCGGCATACAGCGCCACCACGCCGCGATTGGTGTCTTCCAGTTCGTGGGTGAGCGAGATCAGGTCTTCCTGGCGGTCGCGCAACTCGGCCAGCGCCATGGCCAGCTCGCGGTTTTGCTGTTGCATTTCCGCCACCGTGTTTTGTACCGGGCTGGCAGCGAGTTCACCGCCCAGTTGCAGCAGGCGGTCGCGGTCGATATGCTGGCGTGGTCCCAGCGCTTTGAGCATCAGCACATGCAAGCCATGCTCGGGCGAGCCTTGCACGCTGCACTCGTCCATCAGGCGGTGCGCGGTGGCGACCGCGTTGTTCAGTTGCGACTGCGGCGATTCGCCTTCGATGCCGGATACCAGTTCGGTGGCGCGCACGGGATCGCCGTCGGCACGGATGGTGACCACCAGCTGCTGCTGGTTGCCCGAGGATTCAAATGCGAACACCGCGCGCCCGCGCCCCAGCCGGCTCGAGGCGCAGCGCGCCACTTCCGAAACCGCCGTGGCGATACGCACCTGGTCTTGCGCGCCAAAACCGAGCAGGGCCGAAATCTGGCGCGCGCGCTGGCGCACCGCGACCACGTCCGGTTCGCTGTCGATGCCCACTTGCAGGATGCGGGTCTGCGGCATCATCCACGCTCCGGCACGCGGTAGACCAGCACGCTGGCGTCGTCGCGCTGGCGCGCAAAGTCGCGCAGCAGCACGGCCGCCACTACCGACGGATCGCACGCTGCCAGGCCCGGGTACTGGTCCAGGTCCCACTGGGTGCCGATGCCGTCGGTGGCCATGATCACCAGTGCGCCCGGGCCGCACTCGACGGTAAATTCCTGCACCTTGCGCATATTGTTGCCGACAATGCCGTTGTACGACGCCAGCTGGCGCCGGCCGCCAGCGTCGATTACGCAGGCGCTGATATTGCCGATACCGGCGAAGTGCAACTGGCCGGTGGCCGCGTCGAGCAGTCCCAGCGCCAGTGCCGCACCGCGGGTGTTGCGCAGCGCCGCGTGGCATGCCTGGATCTGTTCGGTCGGGCGCAGGCCTGGCTGCAGCGCGACCGTGGCAATCGCAGCGGCGGCGGCCTTGGCCGCTTCCGGCCCGTGGCCCAGGCCATCGACCATCAGCAGCGCCGTGTGCTGGCGGGCACCAGCCACGGCCCAGGCGTCGCCGTTGGCGGTCTCGCCGGCGAGCGGCAGCGAGATGCCGCCACTGGCCAGTTGCAGTTCGGGCGACGGCGTGCGCCACAGGCGCATGAAGAATACTGCACCCCTGCCGCGCGGGGCATACACGTCGAACTGGTCGGACAGCCGGTGCAGGGCACCGAGGCCGGTGCCGGCAGTGCCGGCGCTGGAGCTGCCGTCGCGCAGCGCCTGCGCCAGGTTGCCGATGCCGGGTCCGGAATCGTAGGCTAGCACGTCGATGCCGTCCATGCTGTCGGCATGCACGGCAGACAGCACGATGGTGCCATCGCCGGCGTGCTTGAGGATGTTGGTGGCCGCTTCGGTGATCAGGAGGGCCAGCTGGCCCGCACGCACCTCGTCAAAACTGGCATTGCTCGCCAGTAATTGGCCTGCGCGACGGGCGGCAGCAATGTCGCTGGCGTGGGTGATCGTGATCCAGGTGGAAGTCTCGACCGATTGATTTATTTTTTCCATTTAACAATGGCTACTGCCGTACCTTCTCCGCTGCGGGAATCTATGTCGAACTCGTCGACGAGGCGCTTGGCGCCGCCCAGTCCCAGTCCCATGCCGCCGCCACTGGTATAACCATCGCGCAGCGCCTGGCTGATATCCGCGATGCCGGGGCCGTCGTCGGCAAACACCAGGCGCAACCCCTGGCGCAAGCCGCTGTCGAGCACCTGCGCCAATACCATGCCGCCGCCGCCATACTTGATGGTGTTGCGCGCCAGTTCGCTAGCCGCCGTGACCAGCTTGGTCTGTTCGACCAGGCTGAGCTTGAGCGCAAGCGCGTGCTCGCGCACCAGCTTGCGCACGCCCACCACGTGTTCGTCGGTATGCAATGGCAAGGTCGTGCCGCTGGTCACGCGCGCCCCCGGCTCCGTCAGCAGGGAGGAGGCAAAGCGCACCGCATCTTCGGCGTCGAGCGCGTTCATCGCTTGCCGAGCATGACCATGCCCTTCTCTACATTGAGCGCGGTCTTCACGCCGGGCAGGGTCAGGCCCAGTTCGACGAGGGTGATCGCCACCGCAGGCTGCATGCCGACGAGCACCGTCTGGGCGTCGAGCACGCGCGCCATGGCAGCGGTATTGCTGATCATGCGGCCGATGAAGGAATCGACCAGGTCCAGCGACGAAATGTCGATCAGCACGCCCTTGGCGCGGTCGCTGACGATGCGCTCGGTCAGATCGTCCTGCAGGGTCATGGCCAGGCGGTCATGCATGTCGACCTGGATCGACACCAGCAGCAGGTCGCCGATACGGAGAATGGGGATCCGTTCCATGCTGTCCTCAGGCGGCGATACGGGTGACGCGCGCGCCCACGCGGGCCAGCGCCACTTCGAAGGCATCGGCCAGGGTGGCCTTGGTCATCACGTCTTCCAGGTTCACGCCCAGGTGGACGATGGTCTGGGCGATCTGCGGACGGATGCCGGAAATGATGCAGTCGGCGCCCATCAGGCGCGCGGCGGCGATGGTTTTCAGCAAGTGCTGGGCCACCAGGGTATCCACGGTCGGCACGCCGGTGATGTCGATGATGGCAATTGCGGCGCCGGTTTCGACGATTTTTTCCAGCAGGCTTTCCATCACCACCTGGGTGCGGGCGCTGTCGAGCGTGCCGATCAGCGGCAGCGCCAGCACGTCCTGCCACAGTTTGACCACCGGCGTGGACAGCTCCAGCAATTCCTGCTGCTGGCGCACGATGATCTGGTCGCGGCTCTTCTGGAACACTTCCACCGTGTACAGGCCCAGCTGGTCGAGCAGGGTGGTCGAGCCCCACAGTGCGTCGGCCAGCACGGCCGGCTCGGCGCTCAGCGCTTCGCGCAGCGCGGCAAACAACGACTGCTTGAGCGAGAACACGAAAGTAGCGGTTTCGCTCGGGGTGGAGCCTTGCTTGGCGCGCTGGTTGGAAATCTCGGCCAGCAGGTTGCGCACTTCGTCCCAGGCGCGGCCTTCGATATTGTCGGTGCCGCCGGTGACGGTGGCGTCCGGAAGCAAGCTCAGCAATTGCGTGCAATGGCGGCGCAGTTGATCGGCGACGGCAGCGTCTTTACGGAAGGACAGGCTGTTGAGATGGCCAATCCACGCCTCGAGGATCTGTTGTTCGTGTTCTTGTATGACGGCGCCAAGGCGGCGTGCGGTGTCGTTCGAGCTCATCAATTCCCCAATCAACTTAGATTTATTTCCTGTAAGTATAACAATTGATCAAAATCTACGATTTCATCAATCGTGTGCAATCTCAAAGCTTAGCCACTTTTCAATCTTTCGACTAGGGCGTAGGTCATTAAAATCATGTGATTTGGAAAATAAATGCTGCGCGTGCAAATTGGCGTGCTTTGTCGCCGTAACGTCAAACAAGACTGATAAGATTAAGTTTCCCTTAATTTCAAACCGGATACTGTTGGCGCGGCGTCAACTTGCCGTTAGGGAGTGGACAATTAAATATAGGGAGTGCAAGTGGTCAGTGAAACAGTTTTGGCAGCGCCGGTGCAACGGGTGTGGTTCAATCGTGCGTTTTCGTCGGTGTATACCGCCATCAGCCTGATCCGCGAAGCGGACCGGGAACAACGTTACCACCTGATTTACTCGCATGTCGCGCCGGCCACTGCCGGCCAGGTTGCGCACCAGTTCGAACTGGAACCGGCCGGTCTCAAGGGTGACCAATACGTCGAATGGTGCCTGGCGTTCTGCCGCCAGCACGCGGTCGATATCTTTGTCACCGGTAAAGAGGCACGCCTGATCACGGCCGCCGGCGAACAGTTTGCCGCGCTGGGCGTGCGCGTGTTGTCGGCCGGGTCTGCCGAGACCTTGCAATTATTGCACGACAAGGCGCGTTTCTACGCCACGGTCGAGTGCCCGCAGGCGCCGCCACCGGAAGCGATCGCCGTCCACACCCTGGCCGAGTTCGATGCTGCCTACACCGAGTTGCGTGGCCGCTACAGCAAGCTGTGTATCAAACCATCGCAGTCGATTTACGGCCTCGGCTTTGCCCTGATCGACGAGCAGCGCAGCTGCGCCGAGCTGCTGATCGCCGGCGTGCAATACACCATCGGCCTGGCCGATTTGCGTGCGGGTCTGGCGCTGCTGCCCGAGTTCCGCACCATGCTGGTCATGGAATACCTGGAAGGGCGCGAGTACAGCGTCGATTGCGTGGGCGACAATGGCAAGCTGGTCGTTGCGGTACCGCGCAAGAAGCCGCAATCGTCGTCGGCCACCGGCCAGCGCGTCGACATGCATGCCGACATCCTGGCCGCGTGTGCCACGCTGTCCGAACATTACGGTTTGAACGGCTGCTTCAACGTGCAGTTCCGCGAAACCGGCGATCAGCCGCGCCTGCTGGAAATCAATCCGCGCATGTCGGGCGGCATCAGCATGGCGTGCGCGGCCGGACCGAATTTGCCGTATATCGCGCTGGCCGGCTTCGACCGCGGTTTCGAGCATGTCGAGATCGCGCCGGTGCGCAATGGCGCGCGCGTGACCGAAGTCTCGATCGCCATGGCGCTGTGATGGAGCGGCTGGCTGAAAACCTGGCCGTGGACTTTGCCGGCCAGGACGGCGATAACTTGCGGGTGGTGGACCTGCCAACCGGCAAGCTCACCGTCTCCGCGCGCGCTGGCGCTTATCCGCTCGACGCGCTGGTGGGCTTTGCCGCCCGCGCCAACGCCAAGCGTGGTTTCCTGTTCGTGAGCAAGGTGCTGGGCAAGCACTGGCCGGTGCGTCCGAGCGCCATGCGCGGCCTGCACCAGTCGCTGGCGCGCGGTTTGCCGCCCGATTTGCCGGGACCGGTGCTGTTCATTGCCATGGCCGAGACCGCCGTCGGCCTGGGGCAGGGCGTGTTCGAGGCCTGGCTCGATGAAGACTCCCGCCGCGCGGCGCTGTTCCTGCACACCACGCGCTACCGCGTGGGCGACGGCCCGCTGATCGAATTCGAGGAAGCGCACAGCCACGCGCCGCGCCAGTTCCTGCACATGCCCGACGATCCTGCGCTGGCCGCCAAGTTTGCCCGGGCGCGGTCGATCGTGCTGGTCGATGACGAGGCCAGCACCGGCAACACTTTTGTCAACCTGGCGGCCGCCTGCCGCGCGGTGGCGCCCGCCATCGAGCATGTGCACCTGGTGACCATTACCAATTTCATGGGCGAGCAGGGCACCAGCCAGTTGCTGGGCCGCTTCGGCGTGCCGGTGACCCACAACGCCGCGCTCGAAGGCGCGTTCGCATTCGAGGCCGGCCAGCTCGACACCGGCGCCGCGCCGGCCCAGCGCTACGACGCCAGCGCCGACCGCGGCGCCAGCGCCGCGTTCGGCAGGCTGGCGGTGGACCATGCGCTGGCGCTGCCGCCGGCCCTGGCGGCCGGACTGCTTGGCCAGGTGCAACCGGGTCAGCGCGTGCTGGTGCTCGGCACCGGCGAGTTCATGCACCCGGCCTACCTGCTGGGCCGGGCGCTGGAAGAGATGGGCGCGGACGTGGTGGTGCAATCGACCACCCGCTCGCCGATCCTGGTGTGGGGCGCGGTGGCCAGCGCGGTGACGTTCCCCGACAACTATGGCGAAGGCGTGGCCAATTTCATCTACAACGTCGCGCCTGGCCAGTACGACCACGTGCTGGTCTGCCACGAAACGCCGCCCACGGCAGCGCTGCACGAGCTCGCTGGCAAGCTGGGCGCGCGCCTGTTCCATTTCAAGTCGGAGAAGCTGGTTGAAGAAATTCCTGTTCGTTGACCTGGACGATACCCTGTTCAGTACCCTGGGCAAATGCGCCAGCCAGGCCGATCTGCATCCGGCCGCGTATTATTCCGACCAGTCGGTGTGTTCATATACGACTGCGCGCCAGCGCGCCTTTCTGGCGCTGATGGACCCGGCCACCACGCTGATCCCGGCCACTGCGCGCCACCTCGATGCGTTCGGCCGGGTCGGTCTGCCTTTTAATAGCTACAAGATCCTCAACTTCGGCGGCCTGATCCTCGGCCCCGACAACCAGCCGGACCCGGCATGGCTGGCGCAGATGCGCGCCGACATGATGATCGCGCTGCCCGGCCTGAACCAGGCGGCAAGCGTCATCAACGCGTGGTGCGAACAGCAGGGCCTGGCCTCGCGCGCCCGCGTGGTGGAAGACGGCGGCGTGCCGTATTACACTCTGATCAAGGACGTGGATAAGCAGGCCCAGCGCCTGGCGCCGATCGAGCACGAAGCGCTGGCGCCGTGGCTGGCCGACGCCGGCAGCGGTTTTTATGTGCACCGCAACGGCAACAACCTGGCCGTACTGCCGCGCACGCTCGACAAGGCGGTGGCGGTGGCCTATGTGACGCGCCTCTTGCGCGTCGAGCATGGCGAGATTCTGACCCTGGGCATGGGCGACAGCAAGTCCGACGCGCGCTTCATGGCCGCCTGCGATTACGCCATCATCCCCAGCAACACCCAGCTGGCGGCATTGACGGTGGCGGCGCTATGACCGCGGCCGCTTTTTCCGGCAGCTACCAGTCTGGCGACGTGCAGTTTTTGCTGCGCCAGCTGCCGGCGCAGCAATTCACCAGCGTGGCCGACAAGGAAGCGCTGATCCAGTCCGGGCGCAAGCATTACAGCGAAATGCTGTCGCCCGAATCGCTGCCGTCCGGGCGTTATTTGCAGGTATTCGAGGATGCGTGCACGGCCAACCTGGCGCAGATGGCGCGCGATTGCCTGGCGCTGGCCGGCATGATTGCCGCCAGCCGTGCAGGGGACGCCACCGTGGTGTCGCTGGCGCGGGCCGGCACGCCGGTCGGCGTGCTCGTCAAGCGTTTGCTCGAGCAGCGGTTCGGGCGCGGCGCCGTGCATTATTCGGTCTCGATCGCGCGCGATCGCGGCATCGACGCCGTGGCGCTGCGCCAGATCGTGCAACGCCACGCACCCGAATCGATCGTGTTTATCGACGGCTGGACCGGCAAGGGCGTGATTTCGCGCGAGCTGGCGCAGTCGGTGGCGCGCTTCAATGACGAACATGGCACCGCGATCGACAGCGGCCTGTACGTGTTGTCGGACCTGGCTGGCTCGGCCGCTTGCGCCGCCAGCGAGGCCGACTACCTGATCCCGTCGAGCATACTCAATGCCACCGTGTCCGGACTGGTGAGCCGCACCGTGGTGGGCGCGCCGGACCAGTTGCACGGTTGCGTCTATTACCAAGCGTTCGCGCCGCACGACCGCTCGCGCCAGTTTGTCGACGCGGTGACCGCCGCCGCGCTGGCGCTGTCGCTGGATGGGGCAGACTTGCCGCATGCTGCGCTGGACCGCGCGGCGGCCGCCGCCACCTCGCGCGCCTGCCTGGCCCGGCTGCAACAGGAATACGGTGTGGCCGACGTCAACCTGATCAAACCGGGCATCGGCGAGGCTACCCGGGTATTGCTGCGCCGCGTGCCGCGCCTGCTGCTGGTCCGCGATCCGGCCAGCGCAGACGTGCGTCACCTGACCTTGCTGGCACAGGAAAAAAATGTGCCGGTCATCATCGATCGATCGCTGCCTTACCAGGCGGTATCCCTTATCAGGAGTGCATTGGATGGTTAATTGGACGGTAAACAAGCCGATGGGCGCGTCGTTATACGTACCGACCACCCACAAGGATTTGCTGGAAATTGCTAACGGCATGAAATTGCCGAAGCTGCGCTCGGTGATTTTTTGCACCGAGGACGCGGTGGCCGACCGCGAGCTCAGTTATGCGCTGTTCAACCTGTCGGTGATGCTGGAAAACATGGACCCGGTAGGCGTGCTCGACCGCTTTGTGCGGGTACGCAATCCCGAAGTGCTCGAACGGGTGCTGGCCATGAAGGGTTCCGAACACCTGACCGGCTTCGTGATCCCGAAAGCCACGCGCGACAATTTCGACGCCTACTTCAAGCTGGTGCGCCAGACCGGGCACTTGCTGATGCCCACGCTGGAGACAGCGGAGGCATTCGACGAGCGCGAAATGGTGGCGTTCCGCGACCTGCTGCGCGCGCCGGGCGTGGTGGGACGCATCCTGGCGCTGCGCATCGGCGGCAACGATTTGCTGGCGCTGCTCGGCATTCGCCGTCCCCGCAACATGACGATTTACCGCACGCCGCTCGGATCGGTGATCGCGCGCCTGGTCACCACGTTCGCACCGTACGGCTTCCGCCTGACGGCGCCAGTGTTCGAACACCTGGACCAGGAGGCCTTGCTCGACATGGAAGTGCAGGAAGACCTGGCCCACGGCCTGGTGGGCAAGACGGCAATCCACCCGGACCAGTTGCCACTGATCGAAATGCATTACCGGGTCCAGCCGATCGACGTTGCCGCGGCGGTGCGGATCATGGACGAAGATAGTCCGGCGGTATTCAAGATGGGGAATTCGATGTGCGAAGTGGCCACGCATCGCGCGTGGGCGCAGACGGTGCTGCAGCAGGCCAATCATTTCGGGACATATCCCGATAACAGCTTGGCGCCGAATTCGGATAGCTAAGACGATAGTAAAGAGATAAATCGGGAGCAGGGGTGGCTATCCCCTGGGGTCAATCGAAACACGCAGCCGGGCCGTCACTGCGTTGCGGTGTGACGGCCCGGGTTTGCGCCAGGCTTAACGCGCTGGCGGCGGTGCTGCCGGGTCTGGCGTGGTGCCGCCCGGTGGCGTTGTGGTGGTGCCGTCAGCCGGTGGCGTGGTTGCTGGCGGCGGCATGGTGTTGTCAACTGGTGGCGAGCCGGTCGGGGCCGTATTGGCCGGTGGTGCTACAACTTCAGGTGCGGGCGGATCAACTTCCTGCTTCTTGCAACCGGTAACAGCGGCGGCGGTCAGGATCAAGGCGAAAATAAACTTGGCTGGTGCGTGATGCTGTTTCATGTTGAGCTCCTTGTGGTGACAATCAAGCTACAGTTTATGCATTCATCAGCCCGTGCGCTATCGGCGCGCCTGCGGCCTGTTTGTAGGACTACTCAGCGGTCGCCTGTATCAGTTCTTTCCTGATGGCATAGACTTTTGAGCGGGATACAGCTGCTGTTGGTCTTTCATCGCTCTCGATGGCGCCAGCAGATTGCCGCCGGCAGCCTTGATGACCAGGTTGTCGAACCAGGCCATGCTCAGCTTGTCTTCATCCTTGTCTTTGTGCGTACCGGCCAGGATGCCGGCCATGCCGGCGCCGTACAGATCGTCGGTGGCGGCCAGCTGCTGCTTGCCATCGACCAGCCCGGTAATCCGGTTGCCGGCCAGGCGCAGCGTCAGCGTATGCCATTGGCCTGCCTTCACGCCTGCCACGCGGCCGGCAGCCAGTTGCTTCTCGCCGCCCGCGGACGTGTCGTTCATGGCGCGGATCAGCGCCTGCTGCTCGGCGTCGCCGACCGCCTTTTTCTTGTCCTTCTTGCCGCGGATGGCCACCAGCCGCAACGCGCCATCGTGACCCAGTTGCAGGAAGTATCCTTTCGGGATGAAGCCGTAGCCGGTGCCGGCATGGTTGATGCGGCCCATGACAGCGGCCGATTCGCCCGCTTGCAGGTACACGTCCACGCTCACTTCGTAGTCGCGCCAGGCATCGTCGCCGATGATCGAATAGGGCTGCCAGTCGGGCGCCCACGAAATGGTGGGCATCGGCGCGCTCTGGCGCAAACAGGTGCCAACGCGGGCCGGGCAGCGCGCCAGCTCGAAGGACCCGGCTATGTCGGCCAGGTAGCGCGGCTGGTGGCCCCAGGTGGCCGGCCGTGGATAGTGTTCAAACGTTTCGCGGTACGGGAACGGGAACGATGCCAGCGCCGGCACGTCGGCCACGCCGCCTTTTTGCTGGCCGCGCGTGGTGGTCAGCGAGTACACGGCGTGCGGCTCGAGCGTGAGCGTCGCCACGCCGTCGCGCACCACGGCGTCGGCCTGGCGTACAAAATGTTCTTGCTCGGTGGTGCGCCACACGGCCAGGTCGCCATCCTTCAAGCCTTTGACGTTCAGTCGCAGCTGCTGTGCAGCGGGCGCGTCCCTGGTTTCGATGATCACGCTGTAGTCGCGCTCGGGCGAGGCCAGCGTGACGAAGGTGCCGCCGCCGGCCAGATCGCCGCTGCCGCCCTGCAGGTAGGTCCAACCTGTCTCGGTGAACTGGCCGTAGTGGGCATAGCCCCACAACACCGGGTTGATGCGGTAGTGGCCGCTCCACGGCCAGTTGGCGCGCACCATCGCCTCTTTTTCGCCCGAGTATGCCTGCATCGTGTAGAGGCCGGCAATGCCGTACCAGTTGACCACCTTGGTCACGCCGCTGCGCACGTAGTTTTCATTGAAGGACTGAACCATGCTGATCAGGCCGTCGTAGCCGGCCTTGTACACGTGCTGCTCGGTGTTCCAGATCGGCTTGCCCATCGCTGCGGCCTTGCGTTGCACGTTGACCGGCACCACCGACTTGGGCGGGTTGATGTGGGCGCCGACGATGTCGATGGCGTCGCGCAGTTCCGCATCCCGGGCCATGTCATCGACAAAGCGGAATTTCCATGGATCGGGCCAGTTGTCGAAGCCGTGCAGCTTGACCTTGCCGAAGTCGTTGGCATTGAGCGTGGCGCGCAGCGCCTTGGCGAAACCGTAGCTGGCGCCTTTCTCGTTGCGGATGCCGATGGCGTCGAACTCCATGCCATACACGGTGCGCAAGCCCTTGAGCCAGCTGACGTAGTAGTTGGCCGTGTCCTGCGAGAAGAACCGCGCATCGCCCTTGTAATCATCGCCCGTGCTCTGCTCGAACAGTTGGCCTTGCCGGCCCAGCCAGCCGGGCGCGCTCCAGGCGGCGCCGTCGAGCGTGAGTTGCGGATTGCGGCGCCTGGCCTCGCGCATTTCCCACCACAGGTAGCCGCGTTCGTAGTTCAGGTCGTCGCGGGCGTGCATGTGGCTGGGCATCGAGCCCTGGGTGGCGTTGCCGTCGCCGGGAATTTCCACGTACAGCGCGCTGACCGACGCGCCGAACTTCGGTGTGAACACCAGGTCGAGGATCTCGCTGCGCTGCGGTTCCGGGTAGTCCTTGAGCAGCACGCCGGTGCCGCCCCCGCCTTCGACAATGCCGATGCCGTCGAAGCGCGGACCGCCGGCGGTGCCGTCGAGGATGATGGTTTGTTCGGCCGGCTGGCGGCACAGGGTGCCGGGATCGATGCGGTCGGCCATCGGCGTCTCGGCGTCGAGCTTGATGCCCTGGCGGCGCGCCGTGCGTTCGATCACGGTGCCGCCGCCCGGCTCGGCGTAGGCAGGATCGGACTGCGCCTGTTGCAGCGACACGTAGCGGGCGCCGGCCGCATCCAGGCGTTGCAGCACGTCGGGCAGGGTGGCCGCACTCCAGCCGCCCAGGTGCGTGAGCAGCACCTGCGGAATCACGCGGCCATACACGCGCTGCGAGTCGGCCTGCATCCTGGCGATGCCGCGTTCGACCGCCGCCAGGTACTGGCTTTTCATGGTCGTGATCGCGGCCTGGTCGCCGCTAGCCATGCAGCGCGCGTAGGCGTCGGTATAGGCCCAGTCGTCGAACGAGAGGCTGACATCGGCCACGAGGTAGCCGCGTTCGCGCAGCCAGGCCAGCGCGGCCGGGCCACGGGCGCCGCCGCCGTCGAGGAACGGCAGGCGCAGATAGCGCCAGTCAGCACCTTGCATGCGCTGCGTTACGGCAGCTTCGCCAGCCTCCACGTCGGCCTGCCAGGCCGCCAGCGACGGCGCTTTCGACAGGCCCAGGTGGGTGGCTGTATGGTTGCCCAGCGGGTGGCCGGCGGCGCGCCAGGCGTCGAGCACCCTGGCGTCGTCGGCGGACCTGGTCAGCTTGCCGGCGTTGACGAAGCCGAACGCCTCGGTCACGCCGTGTCGCTTGAAGGTTTGCAGGTGCGCTTCGGCGATGGCCAGGCGCGTCATGCGCGGCGGCAGCAGGCCGTGGGCGGGCAGGTCATCGACGGTGACGGCAACGTCGAAACCCTGGGCGCAAGCGGCGCCGGAGAACAGCAGGGCGGCGGACAGGGCGGTCAGCAGTGGAGCTAGCAGTGAAGGAGCTGCGGTGGCACGGGCGAAGGTCATGGCGGGCAATAGCGAAGTCGGAGGCAAACGCATCCTAATCGAAGCGCCGCGCCAGCGGCGCGCCGGCGCCGGAAATAATCAGCACCGTGCGTGCGTGCCGCTTTACTCGCGTTCGATCGAGGCGCGGATCACGTGTTCGGCCGCCTGGTAGATATTCGGATCGCGCAGGATGTCGTATTGAAACGCACCGCCCGGCGTGGCCATCAGGTTGCCATCGCAATACACCCGGGCGTTCCAGTCAGCACCGTGGCCCACGCTGTACGTGCCCAGGTAGCTGATGGCGCGGCCGTCGCGCTTGCGGGTGAAGGAACCCTTGATCGGCCACTGGTCGAGCCAGTACGACGCCATTTCGGCCGCGTAGCGGTTGGCGCCGTCAACGGTGCCGAATTCGGCCAATGGATACGATTGTTCATAGACCACGTCGCCGGCAGAAGACGCACCGCGGTAGATGCGGAAACAGGCATAGTAGCCGTTGTCCGCCGTGCGTTTGGGCGTGCAGACGATGTAGTGGCCTGCGTATGAGTAACTATGTGATTGCGCCATATAACCTCGCTAAGTGAACTGTTTGGCGCATCGCACCAAACCACCCGTAAGCTGCCTGGGCGATGTTTATAGAGCAAGAATAGCACAGGATTTCCTGGCAAGCCGGTTCAAACGTGCGCAATGACAAAAATAATATTGCGACGCAGCATGATGTGGCGCGGCGCGGGACGCGCTCAGGGCAGGCGGCCCCGGTAGCTTTGCGGCGCCAGTTCCTGATGTGGCGCCAGCGCTTGCAGACGCTTGTACAGGACCCGGGTTTCCAGCAAATTCCACACGCGCAACATTGCCTCCAGCGTATCGAACGGCTTGGTCAGAAAGTCCTTGGCGCCCAGCGACAGTGCGCGGCGCTTGGCTTCGGCAGTAGCGTCGGCAGTGATCACCAGCACCGGACGGAAATCGTAGGGATCGCCGCGGCGCTTGAGGCGTTCGAGCACGGCATAGCCGTCGAGGTCCGGCATCATCAAGTCGAGCACGATCAGGTCGGGATCGAAGGCGGTGTACAGGTCGAGCGCGGTGCGGGCGTCGGTGGTGCCGACCACGTGGGTCAGGCCCTCGGCAATGAACATGTCTTCCAGCAGCCGCAAGTTGGCGGGCTGGTCGTCGATGATCAGGATGCGCGAAGCGAGTACTTGATTTTCCATCATGTAGATTTTCCGTGAGAATCGAGCAGGGCGAAAAACGCCGGGATATCGATCGGTTTGGCCAGGTTTGCAAAGTGGGCAATGTCATTATTGGCGTCGTTGCCCAGGAGGACCACGGTGCCGGGCAGAGCCAGCCACTGTGCGCCGGCCAGGCTGGCTGCCAGCAGCACCAGGTCGGGCGGTTCTGCCTGCGCCACGGCCAGGCCTGCTGCGGCGTCGGCCACGGCGGTCAAGCGCCAGTGCGGCCGGCGCTGGGCCAGCGTGGCCACCAGGGTGCGCGTGGCGGGATCCGCTTCCACGCACAGCAGGTGGTGGGTGCTGGCGCTGGTGGCCGGCAGAGCAGCAGCGGGCGCTGGCTGGTCGGCCGGTTCCTGCTGGTCTTCGTCGGCGGCCAGGGCATTGGTCGCCAGGGGCAAGGTTAGCGTGAAGCGGCTGCCGGGCCCGGGTTTGTCGTGCAGGATGACATCACCACCCATGGCCTGCATCAGCGCTTTCGAGACCGCCAGGCCCAGGCCGGCGCCCTCGGTCTTGCCGCGTTCGGCGCCGAGGCGGTCGAACGGTGCAAACAGGCGCGTGCGCAGCGACGGCGTGATGCCGGGGCCGTTGTCGTCGATGTGGATGGCGGCCAGCTCGTCGCCGGGCGCCAGGTGCAGCGCCACGATGCCGTCGCGCGGGCCGTACTTGATGGCGTTCGACAGCAGGTTGAGCAGCGCCTGCAGCAGCCGCTGGCGGTCGGCCAGCACGGCCACCGCGATGCCAGCGTGGTCGCGGCGCAGCTGCACGCCGCGCTGGCGCGCCAGCGGCGCCATCAGCATCATCGCCTCGTCGAGCAGCGGCGCCAGCGCCACCGGCACGCATGCCAGGGTGAGCTTGCCGGCCTCGATACGGCCGATGTCGAGCACCTCGTTGATCAAGGACAGCAGGTGCTGGCCGGCCTGGCGGATGTGTTCCGCATGTTCGCGTTCGCGCGGTTCGCGCAGGCCCGCTTCCAGCAGTTGCGCATAGCCGAGGATGGCGTTGAGCGGGGTGCGCAGCTCGTGGCTGGTGCGCGCCAAAAACTCGGTCTTGGCGCGGCTGGCTGCTTGCGCCGCCGAGGCGCGGCCGGCCAGCAGCACGCTGGCCTGGTGCAGGCGGTCGGCCAGCTGGCCCAGCTCGTCGGTGGTGGCCGGTGTGGGCTTGAGCGGCAGGTCGTTCGACAGGCGCTCGGCGTTTTCGGCGGCCAGGCGCACGCGCCGCACCAGCCCCAGGGTGAAGGTCAGCGTTGCCATCGCGCCAGCCATGCCGGCGCCGATCACGATCATGGCCATCCACAGGTTGCGGTTCGACGCCTGTTGCAAGGTCAATGTCCGCTGCTCGACCAGCGCGGCCTCGCGCAGGTTCATCACGCCGATTTCGGTACGCAATTGGTCGAGGATCTGCTTGCTGCTGAGCAGGTGTTCCTGCAATTCCGCCGTGCTGGCGTTGCGTTGCCCTCGCATCAGGTTCAGGCTGGCGAGCTTGCTGCGCAGCAGCGGCGTGATGCGCGCAAGGCTGGCCAGCTGTTCGGGATCGACGGCGCGCGCCTGCAAGCTGGCCAGGGTGGCCGGCAGTTGTTCGGCAGCGATGTGGTATGGCATCAGGAAATCGTCGCGACCGGTGAGCAGGTAGCCGCGCACGCCGGTGGCGGCCTCGGCGATCTGCGTGTGCAGGCGCTGGATATCGGCCTGGGCCTGCATGGTGCGCAGCATGTCGGCGGTGGCGGCAGCGGTATTGCGCTCGAGCGTGTAGCTGGTGGCGGCCGAGCCCACCAGCAGGGCCAGCGAGGCGACAATGATCGCGCCGCCCTTGAAACCGAGCGACCAGTGACGCGGGTTCAGCTTTGCGAGCACGCTCATGATCCGAGCCCAAGGTCGGCCGCGCGCACGGCGGCCTGGGTGCGGTCGTTCAGGTCCAGCTTGTGCAGGATGCGCTCCACGTGCACCTTGACGGTGCCGGCGGCGATGCCCAGGTGTTCGCCCATGGCGGCGTTGGTCCAGCCTTGTGGCAGCAGTGCGAGGATTTGCAATTCGCGCGGGGTCAGCGACTTGAGGATGGCGGCGGCCTCGGTGGCGCCAACACGCGGCGCCGCCTGGCTGTTGGCCAGCGCCGCACCCAGCAGGGTGGACAGCGCTTGCAGCGTGAGCAAATCGTCGGGGTGGGGCGGCGGCGCGGCAGTGGCGCAGAGCAGGGCCAGCATGCCGCGATGCTTGCCGTCCAGGCACAGCGGCACCAGCACTTCGAGGCCGGTACGCTGCTCGCGGCCGATGCGCAGCCCGCTCGGTACGTCCTGCCGCACCAGCGGCGCCACCGGCCCCGGCTGCAAGACGGTGTGCAGCGCCATGGCATGCGCCACGCGCGCGCCGACCGGCGGCACATTGCCGTGGCTGGCCGCCACGTGCAAGGCGTCGTCCTTGAGCACCAGCAGCAGGCCATCGTCGAGCGAGAGGAAGGCCAGGGTCTTGGCCAGCACGGTGGCAAGCGCTGCGGGGCGCACGCCATCCTGCGCCAGCGCACCGGCCGCGTCGGTGAGCAGGCGCCAGCGTGCGGCGCTGCTTTCGCTGTGGCGGTAACGGCTACGGATGGCGTGGGCACTATCGGCAGGAGAAGGAGAGCTCATCGCATGCAACCAGTTTCATGTGTGGAGTCGCAAATTATATGCCACCCGGCATATGCCGCAACCCCCGGCCGGCAGATTTTTCGAGGGCCCGGGTCCGCGATACTCGATTCATTGGCAGTCACCGACTGCCGATGATCCTCAACTACATGGAGCACATAATGAAAAAAGTCCTGATCGCCCTCGCCCTCGCCGCCTCGACCACCTTCGCTGTCGCCGACATCGCGCCGAAGTTCTATACCGGCGTCGTTACCGCCCCGGTCAACGCCCAGGAAGCGGAAATCGCCGCCCTGTTCGACAAATGGAATGCGACCCTGGCCACCGGCAACCCGGCCAAGGTCGCCAGCCTGTACGCCAGCGACGCGGTGCTCGAACCCACCGTGTCGAACGAGGTGCGCACCACCCCGGCCGCGATCGAGGACTATTTCGTCAAGTTCCTCAAGATGAAGCCGGTCGGCACCATCAACATGCGCCAGATCCGCATGCTGGGCAACGATTCGGCACTCGATACCGGTGTGTACACGTTCCGGGTAACGGTCGATGGCAAGCCGCGTGATGTGCAGGCGCGTTACACCTATGTGTACAAGAAGGTAGGCGGCGAATGGAAAATCCTGAACCACCACTCGTCGGCGATGCCGGAAGTGATCGCTGCCAAGTAAGAAAAATGGAAAAGCCCCGCAGTAGCAGCAACTACGCGGGGCTTTTGGTCAATAGCTGGAGAAAGCATGTTTGACTGCTGACGATCATAATGAGCGATTCTTAAGCCAATCTTAGCTGCACTGCACCATTTTTACATTTTCAACCTTGAAGCCACTTTTTGCCGCGCCGTCCGGATGGTGTAGCATGTCGGGTGGCGCAGCGGGCGGGGGCATTTGCCCTGCCGCCGCCGGTACTTCAAGGAAAACCATGCAAATCAAAATTAACGACGTGTTGCGGGCCTACATCGAACCGCTGACCGAGGCCGAGTATATGGCGCTCGAGCGCAGCGTGCTGGCCGAGGGCTGCCGCGATGCGCTGGTCCTGTGGCAGGATACCCTGGTGGATGGCCATAACCGTTATCAAATCTGCCAGGAACACGGCATCCCGTTCAAGGCCGTGGAAAACACCAGCTTCCGCGACCTCGATGACGTCAAACTGTGGATGATCGACAATAACCTGGGGCGCCGCAGCATTTCCGACTATCAGCGCGGCGTGCTCGCCCTGCGCAAGAAGGAAATCGTCCGCGCCCGCGCGCTGGAACTGGCCGCTGAGGCCGCCGCCGAAGACGCGGCCATCGCGCCACCGGACGGCGAAGCCAAGCCCAAGCCAGCCGCCATGCCGCTGACCTCGCGCGAAGACATTGCCCGCGCCGCCCGCCTGTCGAGCGCCACCATCAGCCAGATCGAAAAAATCCAGAAGACCGCCACGCCGGAACTGGTGGAAGCCGTGCGTTCCGGCACGATCTCCATCAACGCCGCCGCCACCGTGGCGTCGCTGCCGGAAGATGCGCAGATTGCCGCTGTTGCGGGCGGCAAGAAGGAATTGCAAAAAGCCGCCAAGGAAGTGCGCGAACTGCGCACGGCCGGCAAGCCGCCCAAGGAAGCCAAGGGTGCGCGCGAGGACGGCGAGCGCGATTACAATCGCAATCCCACCGAAGCGGACGAGCTGCGCCGTGAAAACGCGGCGCTGCGCGAAAAGAACGCGGCATTGCTCGAGGAAATTACCGCGTTGCAGCGGCGCATTTCCGAACTCGCATCGAGCTGATCCCTAGGTTGAACTGTTAATCCGGAGTTTGTCGATGCACCGATGGCGCGCCACGCTGGCCTTGCTTTGTTTTGTTCCCCTCAATGCAGCGCTGGCGGCCAGGGCGGCGCCGGTTTCCTTGGCCGGCGCCGAGCTGGCCCGCATGCAGGCCCAGGCCAAGCGCGTGACCATCGTGCGCGACACGTGGGGCATCCCGCACGTATATGGCAACAGCGATGCTGACGCCGTGTTCGGCCTGCTGTACGCCCAGGCCGAGGACGATTTCCGCCGCGTCGAACGCAATTACATCAATGCCCTGGGCCGCCTTGCCGAAGTTGAAGGTGAGGCCGAGCTGTACCGCGACCTGCGCATGAAGCTGTTCATCAACCCGGACTTTCTCAAGGCCCAGTACCAGCAGAGTCCCGCCTGGCTCAAAAAACTGATGGTGGCCTTTGCTGACGGTCTGAATTACTACCTGGCCACGCATCCCGAGGTCAAACCCGACCTGATCACCCGTTTCGAGCCGTGGATGGCGCTGGCCTTCAGCGAAGGCAGCATCGGCGGCGACATCGAAACCATCGATATCAGGCAACTCGAAGCCTTGTACGCGCATGGCGCCCACCCGCTGATGGCGCCGATTTTGCTGGCGGAGCAGGGGAGCGACCTCGACCACGAACCGGGCGGCTCCAACGGCTTTGCCATCGCGCCGGCGATCACCAAAAACGGCCACGCGCTGTTGATGATCAACCCGCATACGTCGTTCTACTTCCGCCCCGAAGTGCAGGTGCACAGCCGCCAGGGGCTGAACGCTTATGGCGCCGTGACCTGGGGCCAGTTCTTCGTGTACCAGGGTTTTAACGACCGGGTGGGCTGGATGCACACGTCGGGCGGCGGTGATGTCATCGACGAATACCTGGAAACCATCATCGACCGCGATGGCCAATATTTCTACCAGTACGGCGACGAGCAGCGGCCGTTGAAGGAGGTTGACGTCGCCTTGCCTTACAAGACCGCGAGCGGCATGGCCAGCAAGACGGTCAAGGTGTACTACAGCCACCACGGCCCCATCGTGCGCGCCAAAGACGGCAAGTGGGTTGCGGTCAAGCTGATGAACGAGCCGCTGAAGGCGCTGACGCAATCGTTCCTGCGCACCAAGGCGCGCAACTACAAGGAATTCTATCAATCGATGGAGTTGCGTACCAATTCCTCGAACAACACCGTGTATGCGGATGCGGACGGCAATATCGCCTATTTCCACGGCAATTTCATCCCGCGCCGCAATCCAAAAATCGACTTCAGACGCCCGGTCGATGGCAGCGATCCGGCCACCGAATGGCAGGGTTTGCACGCGGTGAAGGAAACCATCACGCTGTTCAACCCGAAAAACGGCTGGATCTATAACACCAACAACTGGCCCTACACGGCGGCCGGCCCCTACAGCCCCAAGGCCAGCGACTATCCGGCGTACATGTCGATGAATCCGGAAAATCCGCGCGGCATCCACGCCGTGCGGGTGATGGAAAACCGCAAGGACTTCACCATCGACAGCCTGATCGCGGCCGCCTACGACAACCAGTTGCCGGCGTTCGAGCCGCTGCTGCCGCAACTGTTCGCGGCCTACGATGCATTGCCGGCCGGCGACCCGCTGATCGCGTCATTGGCGCCGCAAATCGCCGTGCTGCGCGGCTGGGACATGCGCTACACGCTGGCGTCGGTCCCGACCTCGCTGGCGATTTACTGGGCGCAGGATCTGACAGCCGCTTTCGGTCCGGCCGCCAAGGCCAGGGACGTGCTGGTGCTCGATTACATCCAGGCCGCGCTGACGCCGCGCCAGCGCCTGGAAGGGCTGGTGCGGGCATCGGACAAGTTGACGGCCGACTTCGGCACCTGGCAAACCGCGTGGGGCGAGATCAACCGCTTCCAGCGCCTGACCGGCGACCTGGCGCAACCGTTCGACGACAGCAAGCCGAGCCTGCCGATTCCGTACGCGTCGGCCAACTGGGGGGCGCTGGCGGCCTATGGCATGACCTCGAAGCAGACCACCAGGCGCATGTACGGCGAACGCGGCAACAGCTTTGTCGCCGTGGTGGAGTTCGGCCCGCGCCTGAAGGCGCGCAGCATCCTGGTGGGCGGCCAGAGCGGCGATCCCGCCTCGCCGCATTTTGCCGACCAGGCCGAGATGTTTGCCAGGGGAGAGTTGAAGGAAGTGCTGTTTTATCGGGAAGACGTGGAGCGCAACGCCGAGCGCCGCTATCACCCTGGTCAGCAATAATCGTTGGTTATATGCTACGTTTCTAAATGTTTTTTGCGAGGCATTACAATACCGATATCGTAATAAATATGTCTTTATGGAAATATAACTTCCTAAGCGCAGTCAGCCGCTAAAGCCCGATCCTGCTTGGTTACGCGGTTTTCAGATAACCGTCCCTGTTAGCACGGCGCATCTTCAAATTGTGTCTTAGCTGAACTTTGCCGGTTTATCAGTATTAATATTCTGTATAAGAAATATTAATTTTCGCTGATATAGTGATATCTGGAGGAATGCTCAAGGGCAATCCATCAGCTTTCACTCACTTTGGCAAGGCACACTCCATGAAAAATCTTAATATCGGCGTCCGCCTGGGCATCGGTTTCGGCATCGTATTGCTGCTGCTGGCGGTCACCACCGCGATCGCGGTCCTGCGTATGCAGGAAGGCACGGCGCTCACGGACCGGCTCATCAACACCAGCTACAAGAACCAGCGCCTGGTGGCGGAGTGGGCCAAGATCATCGAAATCAATGCGGTCCGTTCATCCGCGGCCTGGCAGGCCAGTGACGCGGAAGATCAAAAAAACTACGAGGCCGGCATTGCCGCCGCGTCAGCCCGCGCGGGCGAGGTACAGGAAGAGATCAGCAAGAGCATCCGCAACCCCGGCGTACGGGCCCAGTTCGAACAGGTGCTGCTCGCACGTACCGCGTATATCGATGCGCGCAAGCTGGTCTTTCAACTCAAGACCGCCGGCGACCTGGCGCAGGGCAAGATTGCCTACGATACCGGCCTGGTTCCCAAGGCTGCCGCTTACCTGGCCGAAGTGAACAAGCTGCAAACGCTGCAAGTGGCTGCTGCCAACGGCATTGCCAACAACGTGCTGGACCTGTCGGTTTCCACCCGCAACGTCATCATCGTGCTGGGCCTGCTTGCGCTGGCGCTGGGCGTGGGCTTCGCGCTTTACATCACGCGCTCGATCACCGGTCCGATCAACCGCGCACTGCAAGTGGCCGAGACCGTTTCTGCCGGCGACCTCACCAGGGTGATCGTGGTCGATAGCCGCGACGAGACCGGCCGCCTGATGCGGGCGTTGAAGACGATGAACGACAACCTGGTCACCATCGTGGCCCAGGTGCGCAGCGGCACCGATACCATGGCTACCGCCTCGGCCGAAATCGCTGCCGGCAACCAGGACCTGTCGAGCCGCACCGAGCAGCAAGCCAGTTCACTGGAAGAAACCGCCTCGTCGATGGAAGAACTGACCGCCACGGTGCGCCAGAACGCCGACAACGCGCGCGAAGCCAACCGCCTGGCGCAGGACGCTGCCGGCGTTGCCAACCGGGGCGGCGCGGTGGTGGCCGACGTGGTCGATACCATGGGCTCGATCAACGAATCGTCGCGCAAGATCGTCGATATCATCTCGGTCATCGACGGCATCGCCTTCCAGACCAATATCCTGGCCCTGAACGCGGCCGTGGAAGCGGCCCGCGCGGGCGAGCAGGGCCGTGGTTTCGCGGTCGTGGCGTCGGAAGTGCGCAACCTGGCCCAGCGCTCGGCCGCAGCGGCCAAGGAAATCAAGATCTTGATCGACGACTCGGTGCACAAGGTGGAGGCCGGCTCGGCGCTGGTGGACCAGGCCGGGCACACCATGAGCGAAATTGTCCAGGGCATCGGCCAGGTGACCAGCATCATGGCCGAGATCACCAGCGCCAGTGCCGAGCAGAGCGCCGGCATCGAGCAGGTCAACCAGGCCATCACCGAGATGGACCAGGTCACCCAGCAAAATGCCGCGCTGGTGGAAGAAGCCTCGGCCGCCGCCGAAGCGATGCAGGACCAGGCGGCCGGACTGTCGCAGGTGGTGAGCGTGTTCAAGCTTGACGGCATGGCCCAGGCCGCCCCGGTACGGCAAGCCGTCAAGCCGGTGGCAACGCGCAAGCCGGCGCCAGCGCCGGCGCGGTTGCCCGCAGCAAGCAAGCCTGCCGCATCGGCATCGGCCCGCAAGCCGGCGCCAGCCAAGGCAGAAACGAACGAATGGGAAGAGTTTTAAACAGCGCCGTTTCGTATCAGGTCTGGACCAGGTTTTCGGATTCTTCCCTGGTCAAAAGCGGCGGTTCCGCGTCCGGCGCGCTGGCCACCAGCTCCAGGTTGTCGATATTGTTGTTGCGTACGTTGCCGTCCTTGTGGCGCACACTGGTGTAACGCTTGGGGTTGGGCAGGTACACTTCGGCCACCAGTTCGTGCACGTAGAACTCGCCGGTCCGATTACCGCCGCGCAGCTTGACGCGCAAGCCGTCCGGGTACAGGGTGGGGCGTACCGCGCTCACCTTGGGCCCGGCGCACATCAGTACCCGGCCGTCGCGCGAGATCTTGTACATGCCGCTGCCGGGAATCGGCTTGGCGCTGGCCACGGTGATCGAATACAGCACCCCGAGGGCCAGGACGCCGGCGATAATGAAGACGATTTCCATCTTGGTGGGTGTGGTTGTGGTGATGGGGCAATACTAGCAGCTATATCGCAGCGAGCGAGCGCCGAATATCGGCCTTTAAATCCTCTATATCTTCGATTCCAACCGACAACCGTATCAAGCCGTCGCCGATACCGAGCTGCGTGCGTTGCTCGGGCGGGATGCTGGCGTGGGTCATCAGGGCCGGGTGCTCGATCAGGCTCTCCACGCCGCCCAGGCTTTCGGCCAGCGCAAATACCTGGCAATGCTCGAGAAAACGCCGCGCACCGGCCAGGTCGGTGGCCAGGTCAATCGAGATGATGCCGCCGTAACCGTCCATTTGCCGCTGCGCCAGCGCGTGCTGCGGGTGCGAAGCCAGGCCCGGATAGAATACGCGCCGCACTGCGGGCTGCTGTTCGAGCCAGGTGGCCAGTTCCAGCGCGCTGCGGCAATGGCGCTCCATGCGGATCGCCAGCGTTTTGACCCCGCGCAGTATCAAAAAGCTGTCGAACGGTCCGGCGACCGCCCCGACCGAGTTTTGCAGGAAACCGAGTTGCTCGCGCCAGCCTTGCTGGTGCGGCGCACCGCCGACGATGGCGATGCCGCCGATTACGTCCGAGTGGCCGTTCAGGTACTTGGTGGCGGAGTGAACCACGATGTCGAAGCCATGTTCGAGCGGGCGCTGTACCAGCGGGCTGGCGAAGGTGTTGTCGGCCACGGCAATGATGCCGCGATCGCGGCAAATGGCAGCGATCGCTTTGAGGTCGGCCAGCTTGAGCATCGGATTGGTCGGGGTTTCGACCCACACCATTCTGGTTTCCGGGCGCAGCGCGGCCAGCAGGCTGGCCGGATCGGTGAGGTCCACGTAGGTAAAATCGTGGCCGCTGCTGCGCCGGCGCACCCGTTCGAACAACCGGTAAGTGCCGCCGTACATATCGTCGCCGGCAACGATGTGAGACCCGGCGTCGAGCAGCTCGAGCACGGTGGAAATCGCTGCCAGGCCCGAGGCGAACGCGTACGCCTGGGCGCCGCCTTCGAGGTCGGCCACGCAGCGTTCGAGCGCCCAGCGGGTGGGGTTGTGCGAACGGCCGTAGTCGAGACCCTTGTGCACGCCCGGGCTTTCCTGGACGTACGTGGAGGTGGCGTAAATCGGCGGCATGATGGCGCCGGTGGAAGGGTCGGGCGCCTGGCCGGCATGGATCACGCGGGTAGCCAGCGCCTGCTTGAGATGGTGGTTCAAGAGAGCTTCCTTCGCAGGTGGTTGAGCAGGTCGAAGCGCGTGATCAGGCCGTAAAAAATATCGCCATCGGCCACCACGGCGGTGAGGCCGCTGTCGAGCACGGCGCGCAGTGCGTGCAGGTCGGCCTGCGGATGCAGGATGTCGAGCCGGCGCGTCATGGTGTCGCCCACGGTGTGGGCAAAGCGGTCGGGGTGGGTATCGACCGCCAGCAGCAGGTCCGATTCGTCGATGATGCCCGCCAGCTTGCCGTCGGCGATCACCGGCAACTGCGCCAGGTCGGCGGCGCGCATGCGGTTGAAGGCAACCAGCAGCGAGTCGTCGGGGGCCACGCTGACGACCTGGCCGGCATCGTAGCGGCGTCCGATCAGGTCGCGCAGGTCGCGCTCGGGCGCGTGTTCGATCAGGCCCTGGTCCTGCATCCAGCCGTCGTTATAGACCTTGGACAGGTAGCGGGTGCCGGTGTCGCACACGAAACTGACCACGCGCTTCGGCACCGTTTGCGCGCGGCAGTATTGCAGGGCTGCCGCCAGCAGGGTGCCGGTGGACGAGCCGCCGGCGATGCCTTCCTCGCGCAGCAGCGTGCGCGCAGTGTCGAAACTTTGCTGGTCGGTGATGGTGTAGGCCTGCCTGACGCCGCCGAAGTCGGCAATGGCTGGAATGAAATCCTCGCCGATGCCTTCGACCGCCCACGCGCCCGAAGTCTCGCTGACGTTGCCGGTGGCGATGTACTCGGCCAGGATCGAGCCGGCCGGGTCGGCCAGGATAAACTCCACCTGCGGCGCCACGCGGCGGAAGTACCGGGTGAGGCCGGTGAGCGTGCCCGAGGAGCCCACGGCCACCACGATGGCGTCGATGTCATGGCCCATCTGCTCCCAGATTTCGGGGCCGGTGGTGGTTTCGTGGGCCAGCGGATTGGCGGGATTGTTGAACTGGTCGGCAAACCATGCGCCCGGCAATTCGGTGGCGAGGCGGGCGGCGACATCCTGGTAGTACGCGGGGTGGCCCTTGCCCACGTCCGAGCGCGTGGTGCGCACTTCGGCGCCCAGGGCTTTCAGGTGCAATACTTTTTCCGCGGACATTTTGTCGGGCACGACCAGCAGCACGCGGTAGCCTTTCAGGCGTCCGACCAGCGCCAGGCCGAGGCCGGTATTGCCTGCGGTGGCTTCGATGATGGTGCCGCCCGGTTGCAGGCGGCCATCGGCCTCGGCCGCCTCGATCATGGCCATGCCGATGCGGTCCTTGATGGAGCCGCCGGGGTTTTGCGATTCGAGCTTGAGGAACAACTGGCAGGGGCCGGTGTCGAGACAGGTAATCTCGGCCAGTGGCGTGTTGCCGATCAGGGAAAACAGTGCGGGTGCGGACATCCGGGTCTCCTTGCGTCTCATGGTCAGAGCACGGCAAGTATGCCCTTTTTTTGTATGGCACGGTTGATGGCGTCTATAATCGCGCTCATTCTTTTTTGCGCGCCTCCGCGCTGCAGATTCACATTATTTTGGAACGTTATGGCTAGTCTTCACTTCAGGTATTCGGCGATGAACGCAGGCAAGAGTACCTACCTGCTGCAAGTGGCGCACAATTACAAGGAAAACGGCATGGAGGTGCTGCTGCTGACCTCCGCGCTCGATGGCCGCGACGGCTTTGGCGTGATCGCCTCGCGCATCGGCCTCAAGAGCGAGGCCACCACCTACAGTGCCGACACCGACTTTGCCGCGCTGCTGCAAGACGTGAAAGTCGCGTGTGTGCTGATCGACGAGGCGCAATTCCTCACCGTCGCGCAGGTGCACCAACTGCACTGGTGGGTCCACACCACCAACACGCCGGTGATGTGCTTTGGCCTGCGGTCCGATTTCCAGGGCAATCCGTTCCCCGGCTCGGCCGCCTTGCTGGCGCTGGCCGACAGCCTCGAGGAAATCAAGACCATCTGCAAGTGCGGCAAGAAGGCAACCATGAATATCCGCACCGACGAGCACGGCGTGCGCGTGCGCGAAGGCGACCAGGTCCTAATCGGCGGCAACAGCGCGTACCGCCAGGTGTGCGCGCGCTGCTTCTATACCGTGGCCTGATGACGTCTGCCAGGTAATATCCGCTATTGCGCCTGGACTTAATGGGTGTGGCCACCCTATCCAAAGACAGAATACAAGGTGCCAGGCGATGGTGTCCAATGGTGGTATCAGCTCCCGCACAGCGCGAGCAGTACCAACCACCCTAACGACAACCTGCCAGGAGCATCAAGTGAAATCCGAACACACCCCGAGCGACACCGTTACCTCCCGCCGTACCGCCATCGTCGGCAGCCTCGGCGTTGCTGCCGCAGCAGTCGCGGCCACTTTGCCGGCGGCATCGTCGGCAGCGACGCCTGCCGGCCGCAGCGCTACCATGGACAGCGGCTTCGTCACCGTCAAGGACGGCGCCCAGATTTTCTACAAGGACTGGGGCCCGAAAGACGCACCAGTGGTGTGGTTCCACCACGGCTGGCCATTGACGTCCGACGACTGGGATGCGCAGATGATGTTCTTCCTGCAGAACGGCTACCGCGTGATTGCCCACGACCGCCGCGGCCATGGCCGCTCCACCCAGACCGACAAGGGCAACGATATGGACACCTACAGCTCGGATACCGCCGAGCTGGTCGCTGCGCTGAAAGTCAAAAAAGCCATCCACGTGGGCCACTCGACCGGCGGCGGCGAAGTGGCGCGCTACACGCGCCAGCATGGCAAGGGCCTGGTCAGCAAGGCGGTGCTGATCAGCGCGGTGCCACCGATCATGGTCAAGTCGGCCACCAATCCGGACGGCGTGCCGTTGTCGGTGTTTGACGATATCCGCAAGGGTACCGCGTTCAATCGCTCGCAGTTCTACATGGACTTGACGATCCCGTTCTACGGCTTCAACCGTCCGGGCGCGAAGGTGTCGGAAGCGGTGCGCAACAACTGGTGGCGCCAGGGCATGATGGGCGGCGTCAAGGCGGCCTACGACTGCATCTTCCAGTTCGCGCAAGTGGACTACACCGACGACCTGCGCGCCATGGACATGCCGGTGCTGGTGTTGCACGGTGAAGACGACCAGATCGTGCCGTTCGCCAACAGCGGCGCCAAGTCGGTCAAGCTGGTCAAGAATGGCAAGCTGATCTCGTACCCAGGCTTCCCGCACGGCATGCCTACCACGCACGCCGACGTGATCAACGCCGACCTGCTGAAGTTCTTCAAGTCGTAATTATCGGCCTGCTGTTGGCGGCGCGCCGTAGTAGTCGGGTGCGCCGTCGGCGCTGATGTCGATGCGATCCAGGATGAAGCCCGGGTCCAGCGCCACCACCTCGATGCGGTGCGCGCCCTTGGCCAGCTGTGGCCGCTCCAGGGTGCGCACCGCCGTGTTACTCAGCACATTCTGTTTCCATTCATCGCTGCGCCCGAACGTGCGGAAGTCCAGCACTTCCCACGGACCGTCGTCGATGCGCACGCCGATGCGCAAGCTGTTGGCCGATGTCAACGGATGCACGGGCACTGCCACCAGCTTGATCCTCGCGCTGCCCGTAGTCTTTTGCTCGAAGCGGTAGTCGAGCGGAGCAAGCTTGGCCGCTTCCTCCATCGTCACCGAGGCCATGTCGAGCCGGCTGCGCAAGGCGTCGCCGTTGCTGCCCAGTCCCGGCACCACTTCCCACGCTGGATTTTTTCCGCTTGACGCAGCCGCCAGTGAAATCACCGGCATCTTGCTGACGGGCACGGCGATCGCCTTGGCCGGCGCCGGGTAGGTCGGAAACACCGGTGCGTGGAACACCGGCAGCCGGCGTGGCGCCAGGTCCATCATGTGTTGCCATTTGCCGCCGGCCAGCGCGTTGTACCGGGCAGTGTCGGCCACCAGCGCCGCGTGCGCGGTCCTGGCTTGCTCCACCTGCTCCTGCGCGCCGGCCTGGCTTTGGCGCGCCAGGGCCGCCGCCAGTTCCAGCTTGAGGATACGGGCATTGAGGTTGGCGCTGGCGCGGATCGGGTACAGCACCAGTTCGAAGTACGCGTCCTGGCGATCGGCCGGCAGGGCGGCGCCTAGCTGCTCGGCCTGTTTGGTCAGTGCGTCGTAGCGGGCCAGGCGGCGGCGCGCTTCGTCGCCACCGGTGCGCAGGTAAGCGTTGACGCCGTTGGGCGTGGTCGGCTCGGTCTGGCCAAAACCCATGAACTCGGGCCGGCGCTCCCAGGCCAGGTGATAGTACTCGCGCATGAGCGCGGCCAATGCGTCGGCCTGCTGGCTGCCGAACTGCGCTGCGAACCAGGCGCGCTGGTGCTGGTCGGGCGTTTGCGCAATCTGCGTGTGGTCGAAGGCGAGGTCGAGGAAATACTGGGTCAGGTATTCGAGGGGTTTGATGTCGCCCACGTTGACGATCCACATATTGCGGGCGCCGGTCTGCCAGGCGCGGTCGAGCTGTTCGCGCACCAGCGCCGGCCGGGTGGTGCCGAGCCACAGGTAGTCGTGCGGCCGCCCCCAGTACGACAGGTGATAATAGATGCCGGCGCCGCCCGGGCGGGCGCGTTCCTGCGGCGTGCTCAGTTGGGCCAGGTAGCCGTAGTTGTCGTCGGGCCAGACGATGGTGGCGTCGCCCGGCACCTTGAGCCCGGCCTTGTACAGGTCCAGCACTTCCTTGTACAGCGTGAGCGCCTGCGGTATCTCGCCGACCGGTTTGCCGGTCGATTTGGCCAGCATCTGGCGTTGCAGGCCGATGACTTCGGCCACCGCGTCGCGCGCCTGTTCGGCGCTGCCAGCACCTTCCATCGGCGAATCGTGGATGCCGCGCACGCCAAGGCTGTAGATATTCTCGTAGCCTTTGACTTCATCGACGCGGCGCTGCCAGTAGTCGAGCATCTTGTCGCCGTTGGTGAAGAAGTTGAATTCGCCGTCTTCCTTCTTGCGCCACTCGCGCACGTTGTTGCGCATCATCGGCTCGGCATGCGAGGTGCCGACCACGATCGCGTAATCGCGCGCCATCTGCGGGTTGCCGGCGATCTGGTAGAACGGCTTGGTACTGTCGTGCATGGCGGGCCAGATGGTGTTGGCTTTCAGTCGCCACAGCAGCTCGTAGATGCGCGCGTAGGTGGCCGGGCCGATGTCCTTGGCTGCTTTATCGTAGGTCCTGGCGGCCCACGGTTGCAAACCCCAGTCCTCGTCGTTGAGGAAGATACCGCGATATTTCACGGACGGCGGTGCCGAGAGCACGGCGCGGTCATCGACCGTGATGCTGGCCTGCTTGCGCGGCGCCACGTCGGCCCACCACTCCCAGCTCGATACACCCAGTTCGCGGGTGAGGTCCACCACGCCCCAGGTGGCGCCGCGCGCATCCGATCCGGCAATCAGCAGGTAGGTCGTGGCGCCGGCTGGCACCACCGCGCGCCGGTAGCGCTCCCACTGGCCGCGCAGGTCGTCGAGCGGCAATTTGGCGTCGGCCGCGATCTTTGCCACCTGCGGCGCGTCGTGCCGGCCGAGCACGATGCATACCCGGCCGCAGTCGGCCAGGCTGGTGCCGACCTTCGGCGCGACGCCGCTGACCGCTTGCAGGTCGCGCGCCAGCAGGCGGGCGGCGAGGGCGGCGGTGGGCGTGTCTTCGTGGACCACGGTGGCGACCTGTTTGCCGTCGTACAGCGTGACAGCGCTGGCGGGGAGGGCGGCCATCAAGGCCATTACAACGGGACTGATCCGCAGCGCGATAATGGTGGGAATGCTCATCTGTTCCTGCTAGGTAGGTGACACGACGAAAGAGATGGCAGATAGTACAAGAAGCCAAATTGCTGTACTAATGTTTTACTAAAGTGCTCAATTGAATGATTAAATACATGCTTGCCGGCTCATATCCTTAATGCAATTTAGTTGCGTTGCATGTAGAATGCAAGTCTGTTGCGTTTAATTTCTGGAGCATTCATGCCTGTCGTTCGTCATTCGCGTCTAGCCGTTTGCCTGGCTGCCGCCTATCCGTGGTTTGCCGTGGCTGGTCCGGCCGAAGACGTTACCACTGCAGCTAATGCAGCCGAGGTTAGCGATGTGGTCAACGTGGTGGCGGCGCGCCAGCCGTATCGCAGCCTGTCGGCCACCGGCGCCACCAAGACCGAGACCGATCTGAAGGACTTGCCGCAATCGGCCCGCGTGCTCACCGCCGAGATGCTCGGCGACGCCGGCGTGACCCGCCTGGCCGATGCGCTCGACATGGGCAGCAGCATCGCCCGCCAGAACAACTTCGGCGGCGTGTGGGACAGCTACTCGGTGCGCGGTTTTACCGGCGACCCCAACTACGGTTCCGACTTCCTGGTCAATGGCTTCAGCTCCAGCCGTGGTTACAACGGCCTGCGCGATATCGCCAACGTCAGCAGCATCGAGATTCTCAAGGGCCCGGCCGCCGCACTGTACGGTCGCGGCGAGCCAGGCGGCATCATCAATATCGCCACCAAGAAGCCGCTGTTCCAGCCGTCTTATGCGCTTGAGCAATCGGTCGGCAGCCACGATACGTACCGCACGGCGGTGGACCTGACCGGTCCGCTGGGCGAGAACGTGGCCTACCGCCTGAACGGTTCGTACGAAAAAGGCCACAGCTTCCGCGACTTCGTCACCAGCGAGCGCCATTTGCTGTCGCCGTCGGTGATCTGGCGCATTTCCGACGCCACCACGCTGTCTTACGAACTCGAGCAAGTCGAGCAGAAGGGCAATTTCGACCGTGGCGTGGTGGCGGTGAAGGGCGTGCTGGGCCTGATCCCGAATTCGCGCTTCCTCGGCGACCCGGCCGATGGTCCCACCACCATCAAGTCCACCGGCCACCAGGCGTTCTTGCAGCACGACTTCCAGGAAGGCTGGTCGCTGCAAAGCGGACTGTCGTACCGCAGCAGCGCAATGAAAGGTTTTTCCAGCGACGCTACCGTGTTGCAGGCCGATGGCCGCACCTTGTGGCGCCAGCGCCGCTTCCGCGACTTTTCGGGCCAGGACTGGTCCGGCCGGGTGGAGCTGCTTGGCAAGCTCGGTACCGGCGCGGTGCGCCACAACCTGCTGTTCGGTGTCGATGGCTACCGTTTCGTCGATGATCGGCTGCAACTGCGGCGCAACCCGAGCGCGGCGGCGCCCTACAGCATCGACATCTACAACCCGGTCTATGGCGGCGCGCAGCCAACCAGCCTGGCGCGCTCGATCGATACCCGCGAGCAGCAATGGTCCACCGGCGTGTACGTGCAGGACCAGATCGATTTAAGCCAGCAATGGAAAGCGCTTCTGGGCGTGCGCCGCGACGCCTATCGCCAGCGCATCACCAACGCGCTGCTGTCCGGACGCGTCAACGAACAGCGGATCGAAGCGACCAGCCCGCGCGCCGGCCTGGTGTACCAGCCGACCAGACAGGTGTCGCTGTACGTATCGGCGGCCAAGTCGTTCCGGCCCAACAGCGGCATCAGCATTGCCAACGAGTCGTTCCCGGCCGAGAGCAGCCGCGCCTACGAGGCGGGTGTCAAGTTCGACACGGCTGACGGCAAACTGAGCAGCACGCTGGCCGTGTACTCGATCAAGAAGGAAAACGTGTTGACCGTCAACCCGGTCGATAACAACTTCTCGCTGGCCGCCGGCGAAGTGGGCAGCAAGGGCGTGGAGCTTGACGTGGCGGGCGAGGTTGCGCGCAAGTTGCAGCTGTCATTCTCGTACGCTTACACGGACGCGACGATCCTGCGCGACAACCTGCTGGCCGTGGGCGGCACGGTGGCCAATGTGCCCAAGCAGAGCGCCAACCTGCTGCTGGTGCGCGAGTTTAATGTGCTGGGCAAGCGCGCGTCGCTCGGTGGCGGGCTCAATTATGTCGGCGAGCGCAATGGCGACGTGGCCATCAGCCGCAGCTTTGTCTTGCCGGCGTACACCACGGCCAAGCTGGTATCGTCGTTCGACGCCACGCGCCAGTTGCGCCTCTCGCTCGACATCGACAACCTGTTCGACAAAGTCTATTTTCCGAGCGCCTACCAGCAAACCTGGGTGGCGCCAGGCGACGAGCGCCGCGTGACCTTGAAAGCGCACTATAAATTTTAACGGGTGGATATGAAAGTAGTGAAGAATGCGCGCGTGGCGTCGATCGACGTCATGCGCGGGCTGGTCATGATGATCATGATGCTCGACCATGTCCGCGAAACGTTTTTCCTGCGCTGGCAGGTCACCGATCCGATGGATGTGGCGCAGACCGAGCCGGCGCTGTTCTTCAGCCGCTTTGCCGCCCATTTTTGTGCGCCGATGTTCGTGTTTCTCACCGGCTTGTCGGCGTGGTTGTATGCCCATCCGTCGGCCGGGCCGCGACCGGCCACCGGCTTTTTGCTCAAGCGCGGCCTGTTCCTGGTCGTGCTCGAGGTGCTGGTAGTGAGCGTGGCCTGGACCGGAATTTTTCCGGCCCCGACGATTTATTTGCAGGTGATCTGGGTGATCGGCCTGGCCATGATCGCACTGGCCTTGCTGCACCAGTTGCCGCGCGCGGCGCTGGCAGTGATCGGGCTGGTCATCGTGGGCGGTCACAACCTGCTTACACCGGTGACGTTCGCCCCCGGCGACTGGGGCTATATTCCATGGACCATCCTGCATGACCGCGGTTTCCTGGTGGCGGAGGGCGCCTTGAAAATCAAGGTCAGCTATCCGTTGCTGCCGTGGATCGGCGTGATCGCGCTTGGCTACGTGGCCGGGCCCTGGTATGCGCGCACGGTGGATTCTGCGCGCCGCCGCAGCCTGCTGGTGACTGCGGGCGTGACCGCACTGGCCGCGCTGTTGGTGCTGCGCGGCTTGAATGTCTACGGCGAAACGCTGGACTGGACGACGGGCGAGACCGCGCTGCGCACCGTGATGTCGTTCCTCAACGTCACCAAGTACCCGCCGTCGCTGGCATTCCTGCTGCTGACCCTGGGCGTCGGCCTGGTGGTGCTGGGCTGGCTGGAGCAGCGCGACAACCTGTTCCTGCGCGTGTGCGCCTGGTTCGGCGGCGCGCCGATGTTTTATTACCTGCTGCACCTGTTCCTGCTGCTGGGCTTGCAGAAGCTGGCCGTGGCCATGTTCGGCGCCAATTATGGCAGCCGCTACGAGTTCGATTATCTGTGGCAGGTGTGGCTGCTGTCGGCGGTGCTGATCCCGTTGCTGTACTGGCCGTGCAAGGCGTTCGCCGCGTTCAAGCGGCGCACCAGCATGGGGTGGGTACGGTATTTGTAATGACGTCAGGCACCGACCACGATTCGATACAGCCGAGTAATTGAACTTCATTCAACGTTGGGATAACGTCAATCACACAACTTGATCGTCGCGCGGTTTGACATTTGAGAACAGGTGATTACAGTGAGTGAGAATAGCCAAAAAAGACGGCGAAACAAACGGCGGCTTATCGCTGCTGGTTTAACGCCGACGTGAAGCACGTGTGGCGACGGTGTTTTTGAAATACGCATCGACTTCGGGCCCGGGTACCGCGTGTACTACACCGAGGCGCCGGACAACGCCATCCTCTTGCTGTTGATGGGAGGAGACAAGTCCACGCAAAAAGAGACATCAAGGATGCGAAGAAGATGTTGGCAGACATGAAGCAGCTGCTTGCCGAGAAAAAGCGCAAAACATGATGGCAACGTCAGCCTGCGCTACCGATCCAGACGAAGCAAAGGAAATAGCCATGACCAACGATGACAGCAACTACCTGCTCGACAGCCTCGACGGTATCGAGGGACTGACCGATTTCAATGTCGTTGATTACCTCACCAGCCCTGAGGCCATCGTGGCCTACATCAACGATGTGATCTCAGCCGGAAATTCCGACCTGATGAAGGAGGCCATCAAAAATGTCCTGCAAGCGAAAGGCGTGGCGAAAATCGCCGAGCAATCGGGGCTCACGCGCGAGGGCGTATACAAAGCGCTGCGGCCGTCAAGCAAACCGCAGTGGGACACGATCCGCAGCCTGCTGACCGGCCTGGGGCTCGAAGTGCGCGTGGTTGCGACCGGCGAGAGCAAAGGGCCGGCACTGGCGGCCTGAGGTATGAGTACCGCATGAAAAATGGCCGCCAGATCGCTCTGGCGGCCATTTTCGTTTATAGCGCGAGCAGCGCGCTCAGGCGCGGGTTACCGGCGTCTTGAATTCGAAGCGCTTGATGTCGCCTACCATGAACACGTAGCACAGGATGGCTACCGCAGCGTTGGCGCCGACGAATACCAGGGCGCCGGCGAACGAACCGGTCACTTGCAGGATGTAGCCGATCACGATCGGGGTGGTGATGCCGGCGGTGTTGCCGAAGCTGTTGAACAGTGCGCCGCTCAGGCCGCCTGCTTCTTTCGGCGACGTATCCGCGACCACTGCCCAGCCCAGCGCACCGATACCTTTGCCGAAGAAGGCCAGCGCCATCACGGTAATGACCAGCCAGTCCGCATCCACGTAGTTACAAATAACCATGGTCATGGCCAGCAGCATGCCGCTCACGATCGGTATCTTGCGCGCCTTCGACTGCGAATAGCCACGCTTGATCAGGCGGTCGGAGATCACGCCGCCGAGCACGCCGCCGAGGAAGCCGGCCAGCGCTGGCAGTGCGGCCACGAAGCCCACTTTCAGGATCGTCATATGACGCTCTTTCACCAGGTAGATCGGGAACCAGGTCAGGAAGAAATAGGTCAGCGTATTGATGCTGTACTGGGCGATGTACACGCCCAGCAGCATGCGGCTGCCTAGCAGCTGGCGGATCGCCGACCAGGTATCGATCTTGGCGGTGGGGGCGTTCTTGTCCTTGGTTTCGAGGTCGATCAGCGCGCCGCCGGCGGAGATGTAGTCGAGTTCGGCCTTGTTGATGTTCGGATGGTCTTTCGGACCATACACCAGCTTGAGCCAGAAGAACGACATGACAATGCCCAGACCGCCCATCACGTAGAACACGCTTTCCCAGCCGTGGGCGTGGACCAGCCAACCCATCAACGGGCCGAACAGGACCGTGGCGAAGTACTGTGCCGAGTTGAAGATGGCTGCCGCCGTGCCGCGTTCGGCGGTTGGAAACCACGAGGAGGCCAGGCGGCTGTTGCCGGGGAAGGAAGGGGCTTCCGCTGCGCCAATTGCCAGTCGCAGGCAGAACAGGGTGGTGAGGGCGGCCGCGCCGGTCAGGAAGCCGACAGTGCCCATCAACATGGTGAACACGGACCACAGGAAAATACTGAAGAAATACACGATCTTGGTGCCGAAGCGGTCGAGCATCCAGCCGCCCGGCAGCTGCGCCACCACGTACGACCACGAGAAGGCCGAGAACACATAGCCCATTTGTACCGGCGTCAAACCGAGGACGCGCGTCAGTTCCGGTCCGGCGATACCGATGGTGGAGCGATCGGCGTAATTAATGGTGGTAACCGCGAACAGGATGGCCAGAATCAGCCAGCGTACCCGCGTTGCTTTTTGTTGCTGCGTTGCCATGCGTGGATCTCCTTCTTATCAATATGCGCCGATCATAACGCACATATCAGACATCATACAACTGGATATATGAAATATTCATACCCGTCATATAAACCCGACGCAAGGCTTACTTAATTCTTACAAATCAATAAGTTAAACGTTTTCCTATTTGCTTTAAGTTGTACGATGACGTATGAGAATGGAAGGGGGAGACGAAGGGCGGGGCGGTGGCAGTGCGGGGGGGACGGGCCGGCTACGGGGGCGGTAGCCGGCCCGCAGGCATCAGTGGCCGGCGTGGGCGGCGGCGTTGAGCGGTTTGACCAGCGCCTCGACCTTGATGCTGCTGCGCACCTTGGCCGCGTCTTCCACCTCCAGCACCAGCGGCACCTTGTCGCCGTCCTTGAGCTGCTGCTTGAGCTGGAATAGCATCAGGTGGTAGCCGCCCGGCGTCAGCGCCACCGGTTTGCCGGCCGGCAGTTCCAGCGCCGGGACCTGGCGCATGCGCATCACGTCGTCCACCATCTTCATTTCGTGCACTTCGACCGTGCCGGCGACCGGCGAGCTGACCGCTACCAGTCGGCTGTCCTTGGCGGCGGTCAGCGTCATGAAGGCGCCCGTGACTTTTTGCGCGGCCACGGTGCCGCGCACCCACGGTTGATCGACGGTCACTTGCGCCCAGGCGGGTGCGGCAGCCAGCAGGGTGGCACCTAACATTACGGAAATGATGGTTTTCATTGGAACAGTCCTTGTAAAAAGCCCGGTTTTTTCGGGGTGATCAATTGGCGCAGGTCGTCGGCGCATTGCTGGGCGGTCTGGTCGTGCTTGAGGCCCAGGCGTATCTTGCCGTTGGCATCAAACACATAGGTGATGGCCGTGTGGTCCATGGTGTACGTCCCACCGCTCGGCACCTTTCGATACATGATCTTGAAGTCTTTTGCAGTCCTGGCGGTTTGCTCGTCGGTGCCGCGCACGGCGATGAAGGTCGGATCGAACGCCGCCATGTATTCGCGCAGCAGCGGCCCGGTGTCGCGCTCGGGATCGATGGTGGCAAACACGATCTGCAGCTTGTTGCCGTCGGCGCCCAGCAGTCGCTTGATTTCCACCGCGCGCGACAGCGCCGTCGGGCACACGTCCGGGCACTGGGTGAAACCGAAGAACAGCAGCACGAATTTGCCGCGCAAATCGCGCAGCGTGGCCGGTTTGCCGTCCGGGTATGACAGCAAATAATCGGGGCCGATAGCGGCGCCGGTGAGGTCGATCGCGGTAAAGCCGCGTGCCTGCGCCGCCAATGACAGGGCGGCCAGCGGCAGCGCCGCGAGCGGAACGACCGCTGCGGTCGAGAGAAAGGAACGTCGTCGCATAAAACTCCTGGTAGTGTCTGGATGACACCGGTGCGGGCACCGGCGCAAGGGCAGGGTTCAGGCAAACGTAGGTGGTGCGCGGGGACGGGCATCGGGCCAGGCGCAACAGGGCGCAGGCACCGTATAACCTGGCGCGGAGAAAACTGCTGAGGCGGCAATGGGCGCGCGCAAGGCCAGCGGCGCGGGCGGCGGCGCGCCGGCCAGACTGGCGCATAGCGCGCAGTGTTTCAGGTGGTGGCCGGCAATCGGAACCTGTTGCTGGCCGTTGCGGGCCGGGGTGCTGTACATATTGCCGCTGGCGCTGCATACCTCGCCGGCAATGGCGTCGATACCCGGCGCCACCATTGCCTGGCCTGGCCCCGGCCACAGCAAATTGAGCATGAGCGCCAGGCAAACGATCAGGCTGATGTGGCGACGCTGGGAAAGAAACTGGGGCATGGCGCGATTATAAAGTAAAAAAAGCCGCCACCGCTGGTGCGGGGGCGGCCTGTACCGGGGCAGCACTGCTTACTTCAGCGCCAGGCGCGACGGCGCAGCTACTGGCGCCCTGGCAGCGCCGGCATTGCTGCCGAGGTTGAAGATGCGCACCACTTCCACCAGGTCGTGGGCCTGGTCTTGCAGCGCAGCGGCGGCAGCGGCGGCCTGTTCCACCAGCGCGGCGTTTTGCTGGGTTACTTCGTCCATCTGGTGGATGGCGTCGTGCACCTGGCCGATGCCGGCGCGCTGCTCGTCGCTGGCGCTGCTGATTTCGGCCATGATGTCGGTCACGCGGCGCACGCTCTCCACCACTTCCTCGATGGTGCTGCCAGCTTCGGCCACCTGGCGGCTGCCGACGTCCACCTTGCTGACCGAGTCGTCGATCAATTCCTTGATTTCTTTTGCGGCCGTGGCCGAGCGTTGCGCCAGGTTGCGCACTTCGGTGGCGACCACGGCGAAGCCACGCCCCTGCTCGCCGGCGCGGGCCGCTTCCACGGCGGCGTTCAGCGCCAGGATGTTGGTCTGGAACGCGATGCCGTCGATGACGGAAATGATGTCGACGATCTTGCGCGACGAAGCGTTGATCGATCCCATGGTATCGACCACCTGCGCCACCACCGCGCCACCCTTGGCGGCGATGCCGGACGCGGCCATCGCCATCTGGTTGGCTTGCGCCGCGTTGTCGGCATTCTGGCGCACGGCGCCGCTCAGTTCTTCCATCGACGCAGCGGTTTCTTCCAGGCTCGACGCCTGTTCTTCGGTGCGGCTCGACAGGTCGAGGTTGCCGTTGGCGATCTCGGTGGCGGCGGTGGTGATCTGCTCGGCGCCGGCGCGCACCTGGCCCACCACGCTCGACAGGTTGCTGCTGATGCCGTTCAGCGCGCGCAGCACCAGGCCGATCTCATCCTTGTTATGGATTTCCAGGTGGACGTCGAGGTCGCCCCTGGCGATGCGGTCGGCAGCCTGTTCGGCGCGGGCCAGCGGCCGCGATACCACCGTGCGCACCAGCACGAACAGCACCACCGCGAAGATCACCAGCGCAGCCAGGCCGATCAAGGCATAGCGATTGCGCAATGTCGCCGCTTCGCGCGTGATTTCATCGGTGTAGGTGCCGCCGACAATCAGCCAGTTCCAGTCCTTGAAGGTGTGAAACTCGACCATTTTCTCGCGCGGCGCTTCGCTGTCGGAGGCGGCCCAGTTATAGGTCATGCCGCCCGATTTGGCTTCCAGCATGTCGCGGATGATTGGGGTGCCATCGGTGCTCTTGATGTCGATCAGGTTGTCGCCTTCGCGCTTCGGGTGGACCAGCGCCGTCCCTTGCTTTTCCCCCTTGGCGGCATTGATCACGTAGATATAGCCGGTGTCGCCGATCTTGATCGCCTTGATCTTTTGCTTGAGCATGTCCATGTTCTTGGAGATGTCGAGGCCGATGAACAGCACGCCGATCACATTGCCGGCGCCATCCTTGACGGGATCGTACTGGGTGATGAACTGCTTGCCGAACAGCGTGGCCAGGCCGATATAGCTCTGGCCGTTGCGCAGCAGCGGATAGCTGGGGTGGGCGTGGTCGAGCTGGGTACCCACGGCGCGCTCGCCGTTTTCCTTTTTCAGCGAGGTGGTCACGCGCACGAATTCGGCGCCGTTGGCGGCAAAAATGGTGGCGATGACGCCGGTCTCGTTGGTGAACTTGTCCGGGCCGGTAAAGTCGAGATTGAGCACCTTGCCGCCGTGGAACAGCGACGGCGTCGGTTTGCCGGCGATCTCGACCGTGTTCGCGGTGTCCAGGCTGAACTTGCCGTCATCGAACTCGGACGCGAACAGGCGCGCAAAGCTCGATGCCTCGTTGGTCATGGCGTTGTTGAACACCTCCACCGTGTTGCTGATGCCGTGCAGGGAGTTGGCCACGTTGGACTTGGCGCGCTCGGTCAGCATGGTGGACGTGCTGTGGTTAATCAGGACCAGTATCACGGCCATGATCACGGTCATCAGCGCGAACGTAAACACGGTGATCTTGGTGCCGACGCCCCAGTCGCGGGGATTCATCAGGGATTTGCTCATTGGATTCCAATATTTCGGTAACGAGTCGTCTGGAAACGGGGTATGCCCCCCGAAAGATCGGGAGTGCTGCTTGAGGCCAGGGAAAACATGCGCCTCACGCAGTGAGGCGGGCTGCCACCGCCGGGGTCCGGGGCGGTGCCATCATTGGATGATGAAGCTGCTAACAAGCGAAATTTTAGCAGGATTTTTCTGCTAGGCAATCATTTTTTTGATCTACATCAAGAAATTTCTTTTCTAAAACAATGACTTAAATACTCCATTGATGAATTTAATTACGGGTTACTACGTATTGTGAGAGATGGTGTTCAGCCGTGCTTAAGCTTCGTCGGGGAAACTCGCCATTCACAGAACGGCGTCCCGACTGCTATCCTGTAGAATGAAATTCAGTGCAGCGCCTGCAATAACCTCAATAAAACACTCCGGAGTTAGCCGATGAAGAAAAAAATGCTGTTGGTGGCCATGATCGCGGCCCTGTCCTTCCAGGCCGGCGCTGCCGTGCCGGACAAAGTGGCAGATGCGCCGCTCAAGCCCCAGATTGGACAGACCCAGGCCGCAGTGCTGGCCTCGCGCGTGCTGACCAAGTTGCATTACAAGGCTACGCCGCTGGACGATGCCATGTCGGAAAAAATCTTCGACCGTTATTTCAAATCGCTGGACTCGGAAAAACTGTTCTTCACCCAGGCCGACCTGAACCAGTACGCCATCGTGCGCACCCGCCTGGACGACGCCATCATCGGCGAAAACCTCAGCGTGCCGTTTGCCATTTTCAACCTGTACCAGACCCGCCTGCGCGACCGCATCGCTTACGCGCGCGACCTGGTCAAGACCGGCAAGTTTGAATTTGCGTCGGACGAAAGCTACCAGTTCGACCGCGAGAAGGCCGAGTGGGTCAAGAACGACGCTGAAATGAAAGAGCTGTGGCGCAAGCGCGTCAAGAACGAATGGCTGCGCCTCAAGCTGGCCGGCAAGGACGACAAAAGCATCCGCGAAACGCTGGACAAGCGTTACGAAAACTACCTGAGCCCGTCGCGCCAGCCGACCAGCGAAGATGCATTCCAGATCTTCATGAACGCTTACGCCATGTCGATCGAGCCGCACACCAATTACCTGGGCCCGCGCGCTGCCGACAACTTCGATATCGCCATGCGCCTGTCGCTCGAGGGTATCGGATGCGTGCTGCAAAGCCGCGACGACTACGTGGTCGTGCGCGAAGTCGTGCCGGGCAGCCCGGCCGGCCTGTCGGGCAAGATCAAGGTCGGCGACCGCATCGTGGCCGTGGCCAAGGACGAGAAAACCCCGCTGACCGAAGTGCTCGGCTGGCGCCTGGACGACGTGGTCGCCCTGATCCGCGGTCCCAAGGATTCCACCGTCAAGCTTGAAATCATCCCGGCCGACGCCGGTCCTGACGGCAAGCATGCGTTCGTCTCGCTGGTGCGCCAGAAGATCAGCATGGAAGAGCAATCGGCCAAGAAAACCATTTACGAAGTCAAGGATGGCAATACCAAGCGCCGCGTGGGCGTGATCTCGCTGCCGACCTTCTACCAGGATTTCGAAGCGCGCCGCAAGGGCGACAGAGACTTCAAGAGCGCCACCCGCGACGTCGAACGCCTGCTGGTCGAACTCAAGAAGGATAAAGTGGATAACCTGCTGATCGACCTGCGCAACAACGGCGGCGGTTCGCTCAACGAGGCGGTGGAACTGACCGGCCTGTTCATCGACAAGGGCCCGGTCGTGATGCAGCGCAGCGCCGACAAGAAAGTGGAAATCGAAAGCGATACCCGCGCCGGTATGACCTGGGACGGCCCGATGGGCGTGCTGATCAACCGTGGTTCGGCTTCGGCCTCGGAGATTTTCGCCGCCGCCATCCAGGACTACGGCCGTGGCGTCATCATCGGCGAACCGAGTTTCGGCAAGGGCACGGTGCAAACCCTGTTCAGCCTGGACCGTTTCGCCCAGGACGACAAGGTGCGGTATGGCGAAGTCAAGTTCACCATCGCGCAGTTCTTCCGCATCAACGGCGGCACCACCCAGTTGCGCGGCGTGACGCCGGACTTGAAGCTGCCGAGCATGACGGATTCGGATTCGTTCGGCGAATCGAGCTACGACAATGCCTTGCCGTGGACCCAGATCACTCCCGCGCCGTTCATCCCGGCGGGTGACTTGAAAGAAATCATCCCGGTGCTCGATAAAAAGCACACGGCGCGCATCGCCAAGGACAAGGACTTCCAGTACCTGGCCGAAGACATTGCCCTGGTGAACAAGCAGCGCAAGGAAAACTCGATTTCGCTCAACGAAGCCGTGCGCCGCAAGGAACGCGAACAACAGGAAGCCCGTGCCAAGCTGCGCGAGGCGCGCCTGCTGGCGGCCCCCGGCGCCGACGATCCGATCCTGCTGCCCGATCCGAAGGACGCGCTGAACAAGGCAATTTCAGCCAAGCCGGCCAGTGGCAAAACCGCGCCTGTCCCCAAAGTGGCCGGCGTAAAAGGTGCGTTGCGCAGCGACGACGGCCTGCAGGGCGCCGAGCGTTCACTGGCGGCCGAGCTGGAAGCGGAGAAGCTGGCCAAGGCGGCCAAGGACGTGTTGCTCAACGAAGCGGTGCACATCCTGGCCGATGAAGTAGCCTTGCTCAAGACCGACACCCGCATGGCAGCGCGGGTTCTGCCTTACGCCCAGCCTGCCACGGTTGGCAAATAATACTGTTTGTGGGATGTTGGAGATAGTTATGCTTAATGTGAATTTCCAACATTACCAATATAAATTGGATTTATATGCTGCAGAGCGGCATTATCATTCCTGTCTCCTCTATTCTCCTCCAAGAAAATAGATTCAGCCCGCTCCGTGAGCGGGCTTTTTTTTTATCCGCGATTCGTTCTTCGTGCGCGCACCGCGACCAGGGCCAGGCCGGCCAGCAGCATGGCGTACGTGGCAGGTTCAGGCACGGCTGATACGTTGCCGCGCGCCAGGATCGACCGCACGGTCAGGAAATCGGAATACTCGACAGTACGGTCGGTGACCAGTGCGAACGGCCGCACGCCGGTCGGCGTGGTCAATTCCCTGGCAAAGAAAGCGAAGCCGCCCGAAATGCCGTCAGCGTCGCCGTAAGTGGTATCGCCGCGCGGGTCGGTGCCCACCACCACGCGCTGGCCGATCAGTTCGCGGCGGAAGTCCATCGGTCCCATGGCATAAAACAGGATCGAGGAAAAGTCCTGCATGCCGAACACGCCGTTGCCGGCGGAGGCGCCGCTGACGGTGAGCTTCAGGCCGCTAACTCGGCTGATATCGATAGGGTGGGGAACGGCGGGCGCGGTGTCGATCAGCGCCGAGTCGAGCGTCAACTCGGCAAACGCCGTATCGACGCCGCTGGCGTTGGCCCATTTGATATCGAACGTCACCATTCCGGCCTGCGCCAGCGGCGCCACGGTCAAGGCGCACAGCGCGGCAGCCGCGACGGCCATCTTTTTCAACGAATTCATCATCATCAGTCCTGCTATCGGTAAGGGGATTCTTGTATGGAAGTCATGCAACCGATGCAATATAACTGTGACTATGTGAAGGCGCAACCTTTAACACGCAAACGTGATTGGCGCGCGACAGATATCGTCCGCAGTGCTTCGCTGTGCTCGCTTTTAACTAAAAGAAATTAAGGTTGATGCTGGAGAGCGCCACCGGCCGACAAGTGTTGGCACGGTGTACGAGGAGATGAGTCAGGATGCACGCCGAAGTAACTTGCGCAGGCGATAGTTGTCAGCAACGAGGCCCAGCAACGCCACAATCGTTAAAACGGCGAAGCCATATTCGCCGGAGAAATGCCAGTACGCCCATGCGGAGCCCGAGCATATCAACGCCCAAAGCAATAGCGATAAATTATCTTTTGCTGTCATTTTCATGGTTTCGATGCAATGTAGTCTGCAAGAGTAGGGAATTATTCGTCCCCGCCACCGCCCAAAAGCCTAGCGCTGCCAGGCTCACCCCGCCGCCGAGTGCGCACACGCCGTGCCAGCCGGCGATGTCGAATAGCGCTGTTGCCGCCCAGGCACCCGTGCCGCTGCCCACTGCGTAGAACAACATGTAGCAGCCCACCAGCCGGCTATGCGACTCGTTGCCAGCCCGAAAAATCAGGCTCTGGTTGGTGACGTGTAGCGCTTGCACGCCAAGATCGAGCATCAATATGCCAAGTACCAGCATGAATACCGTGGTGACCGTGCTGGCGCCGGGCTGGAAAGCCGCGCCCAGGGGGAGCCATGACAGCGATAGCAGCATCAGGGCGACAGCGCTGGTGCGCCGGCTGTGACCTTGGTCGGCCCACTGGCCGGCGCGGGCGGCGGCCAGCGTGCCGGCCAGTCCAACCAGGCCGAAGGCGCCGATGGCGGTGTGTGAATAGTGATAATGGGCGGCACTGAGCGGCAATATCAATGCGCTCCACATGATGTTGAAGGCGGCGAACATCAACAGCGCGATCACGCCGCGCACCCGCAACACGCGGTCCTCGCGCAGCAGCGTGAACATCGAGACAAGCAGGCGCGGATAGGACAGCGCTGCTTGCTGAACAGGCAACACCGGCAACACCGGCAGCAGCTGCCACAGCAGCACAGCCATCACCAGCATCGCCAGCGCCGAGCCGCCGTACACCGCGCGCCAGCCGGCCAGGTCGGCCACCGCGCCGGCCACCACGCGCGCTAGCAGCAAGCCCGACACCACACCGCTTTGCGCCGCGCCGACCACCCCGCCGCGCTGCGACGCATCGGCCGCTGCCGCCGCATAAGCGATCAGCCCCTGCGTCATGGCCGTGCCCAGCAAACCAACTGCCAGCATGGCCGACATCAACCACGCGACGTTGGCGGCGCCGGCCACCGCCAGCAGCGCCACCACCAGGGCCAGCATTTGCCACAGCATCAAACGCCGGCGTGGCAGCAGGTCCCCCAGCGGTACCAGCAACAGCAACGCCAGCACGCTGCCGGCCTGGGTGGCGGTCACCACGGCGCCAATGGCGGCACGCGCGATGCCGAAGTCATCGGCCAGCGCACCGAGCAGCGGCTGGGCGTAATACACGTTGGCGACGCTGAAGCCGCTGGCGCAGGCAAACAAGGCCACCAGTGGACGGGACAGAGAAGGGCTGTACATGAATACCTCAATCTAGTTGCAAATTAAAACCAGTTGAAGTGTAAGTATTTTGGTTTTAAAATGCAACCAATTATCTGGAGAAATTATGGCCAAGCGAAAATCGATGCAGGACGATGCCTGCCCGGTGGCGCGGTCGCTGGACTTGGTCGGCGACCGCTGGTCGCTGTTGCTGGTGCGCGACGCGTTCGACGGCATCCGCCGTTTCAGCGACTTTCAGCGCAATCTCGGCGTGGCGCGCAACATCCTGTCGGACCGGCTGGCAACGCTGGTGGAGGCGGGCGTAATGACGGTGCAGCCGGCCTCCGACGGCACCGCGTACCAGGAATACGTGCTCACGGCAAAGGGGGAAAGCTTGTTCCCGGTGGTGGTGGCGCTGCGCCAATGGGGCGAGCAGCAACTGTTTGCACCAGGCGAGCCGCACTCGCAACTGCTGACGGCGGCTACGCGGCAACCGCTCGCGCCCATGTGGCCGAGCAATGCAGCGGGGCAAGTGGTACAGTCACACGATACATTCGTGAACAAACTGCCACAAAATAAATAGACGATGGAGACAGCATGGATTTGAGCTACACGGCAGCAGACCTGGCGTTCCGCGACAAGGTGCGCGCTTTTCTATCCGCCAACCTGCCGGCCGACTTGCAGAAGAAGGTGCGCAACCACCTGCGCCTGACGCGCACCGATTACGTACGCTGGCACCAGATCGCCGCACGGCAGGGCTGGTCGGCGCCGGGCTGGCCGGTGGAACACGGCGGCCCGGGCTGGACGCCCACCCAGCGCCATATCTGGGAAGAAGAGTGCGGCCGCGCGGGGACGCCGCAAATCCTGCCGTTTGGTGTCAACATGGTGGCGCCCGTGATCATAACGTTCGGCAGCGCCGCGCAAAAAGCGCATTACCTGCCGCGCATCCTCAATTGCGAGGACTGGTGGTGCCAGGGCTATTCCGAACCCGGTTCCGGTTCCGACCTGGCCTCGCTCAAGACCCGTGCCGTGCGCGTCAACGACGTGTACATCGTCAACGGCCAGAAAACCTGGACCACGCTGGCCCAGCACGCCGACATGATGTTCTGCCTGGTGCGCACCGATCCCGACGTGCGCAAGCAGGAGGGCATCTCGTTCCTGTTGATCGACATGACCTCGCCCGGCATCACGGTGCGGCCCATCATCACGCTCGACGAGGAACACGAGGTCAACGAAGTATTTTTTGAGAATGTGCGGGTACCGGCGGTCAACCTGGTGGGCCAGGAAAACAAGGGCTGGACTTACGCCAAGTACCTGCTGGGCCACGAACGCACCGGGATTGCCGGCGTGGGCCGGTCCAAGCGCGAGCTGGCTTTTCTGAAAAAACTGGCGGTGGAACACACCCGGCACGGCAAGCCGCTGTTGCAGGACCCGCTGTTCGCCAGCAAGGTGGCCAGCGTGGAAATCGAATTGATGGCGCTGGAAACCACGGTATTGCGCGTGATTACCAGGGAAGCGCACTCGCCAGGACCGGAAGCATCGCTGCTCAAGATACGCGGCACCGAAATCCAGCAGTGGCTCACGGAATTGATGATCGAAGTGCTGGGCCCGAATGCGCTGCCGTTCGACCTCGCCTACCTGGACGGCGACAGCGAGCACGCGGTGACCGGCGACGACGCTGGTGCGCCGCTGGGCGCCAACTACCTGAATATGCGCAAGACATCGATTTACGGCGGCAGCAACGAAATTCAGAAAAACATCATCGCCCAGATGATCCTGGGACTGTGAGGGGACGGCATGGACTTTAATTTTACCGACGAACAGCAGCAATACGGCGCCGCCCTGCGGCGCTGGATCGACAAGCACTACACGTTCGAGACGCGCCAGCGCATTGTCCATTCCACCGCCGGCGTGTCCAACGCGGCGTGGCAAGCATTGGCCGAGCTTGGCATGACCGCGCTGCCGGTGCCATCAAGCCAGGGCGGCTTCGACGGCGATGCTACCGACATGCTGGTGGTGATGCAGGAGCTGGGGCGCGGCCTGGTGGTCGAGCCGTATTTCGCCACCGCCTGGGGCGCGTACTTCCTCCAATTGGCCGGCAACCAGTACCACCTGTTGCAGGACGTTGCCGAAGGGCGCGCCAAGCTGGCGTGCGCGCTGGGCGAGAAGCACTCGCGCTACGACCTGGCCGACATCAAGACCCTGGCTGCCGTCAACGGCGAGGGCTACCGCATCGACGGCACCAAGACCGTGGTGATCCACGGCGCCCAGGCCGATGCGCTGATCGTCTCGGCCCGCAGCGCCGGCGGCCAGCGCGACGTCAACGGCATCAGCCTGTTCGTGGTGCGCACCGACACCCCGGGCCTGACCATGCGCGACTACCGCACGCTCGACGGCCAGCGCGCGGCCACGGTGCAGTTCAGCCACGTGGCGGTACCGGCGTCGGCGCTGCTGGGACGGCTCGGCGCCGGCTGCGAAATGCTCGACGAGGCGGCCGACTTCGGCGTTAGCTTGCTGTGCAGCGAAGCGCTGGGCGTGATGGATGCGCTGTTTTCCAGCACCCTGGATTACATCAAGACACGCAAGCAGTTCGGTGTGCCGATCGGCAGCTTCCAGGCCTTGCAGCACCGCATGGCCGACATGTACATCCACCTCGAGCAGGCACGGTCGATGGCCATGCTGGCAGCGGTACGCATGTCGTGCGGCGACGCCGGCGAACGGCGCCGCATCGTGTCGGCAGCCAAGGTACGGGTGGGGCAGGCGGCCAGGTTCATCGGCCAGGAAGCGGTGCAACTGCACGGCGGCATGGGCGTCACCGACGAACTGCAGGCCTCGCACCACTTCAAGCGCCTGGCCACGATCGAACGCACCTTGGGCGACATCGACCACCACCTCGAACGCTTCGCCGCCCAGAAGGCGTTCCAGCCGTAGCGTCAGTCGCGGTGGTAGCGGTTGCGGCCGCCCTGCTTGGCCTGGTAGAGGTTGGCGTCGGCGCTGCGGATCAGGGCGTTGGCGTCCTGGCGTTCCAGCGGCGGCATGGCCGTCGCCAGGCCCATGCTGACGGTGACGATGGGGGCGGTGGGCGATGCTTCGTGGCGCACCGCCAGCTTGCGCACTTCGTCCTGGATGCGCTGGGCCACTACCTCGGCGCCTTGCGGTCCTTCCTGCGGCAGCAGCAGGATGAATTCTTCGCCGCCGTAACGGGCCAGTAAATCCTGCGGGCGGGCGGCGCAGCGTTTCATGGCCGCGCTCACCTGTTGCAGGCACAGGTCGCCGGCCTGGTGGCCGTAGCGGTCGTTGTACAGTTTGAAGTGGTCGATGTCGATCATGATCAGCGACAGCGGCAGGTTGGCGCGCGCGCAGCGGCGCCATTCCGATTCCAGGCGGTCGTTGAAGTGGCGGCGGTTGGCCACGCCGGTGAGGCCGTCGGTCAGGCTCAGTTCGCGCATGGCGTCGGCCTGGCGCTTGATGGTCAGCTGGCTGCGCACCCGCGCCCGCACCACGGCAACGTTGAACGGCTTGCTGATGAAATCGACCGCGCCCGCTTCCAGGGCCCGGGTTTCATCCTCGGGCTGGCTCAGCGCGGTAACGAAAATTACCGGGATATCCTGCAGGCGTGGCGAGGCTTCGAGCGCGGCGCACACGGCGTAACCATCCATGCCGGGCATGACGGCGTCAAGCAGGATCAGGTCCGGCTGCTGCGCCAGCGCGATGTCGATGGCTTTTTCGCCGGACAGGGCAAACAGCACCTCGTGCTCGTCGCGCAGCGCTTGGTGCAGGATCTGGACGTTTTCCATGGCGTCATCCACCACCAGTATCCGTCCATTCCTGGCCAGGTCGGTCCAGCTCATGCACTATCCTTTCGCTGCTTCATCTCTTGTGTCAACTCGTCCACCAATCGGGCCGCCCTCTCGAAGTCCAGGCTCTCGACGGCCTCTGCCAGCTGCTCCGCATGCTCCATTGCAGCGAGCGACGGACGCAGCATGCGGAACTGCTCCAGCGCCTTCAAGTTGTTATTCTGAAGCAAACTTTGCAACTCCGCCAGCGTTACCGCCAATTCCGCCTGGTTAATGTTGCCACGTGGAATAAGATCTTCCCGTATATCCAGCAGACGAGCGCCGCCCACCACGGTGTCCAGTGCCGCGGTCAGGTGGTCCAGCGCAGCATGCAGGGTGGTATCGGTGTGATGCTGGTGCAGCGCGGTTTCGACCACGGCGCTCAATCGCGCCACCTCGTTGGCGCCGAGGTTGGCGGCCACGCCGCGCAACCGGTGCAGTGCCTGCAGTGCGGCCAGGCGTTCGCCGCTGCCGATCGCGGCGCGTACTTCGAGCACGGTGTCGCCATGGGTGCGCTCAAAACGCTTGAGCAGCGCCGCCAGCGCATCGTAGTTGCCGCCCATGCGCGCCAGCGCAGTGTCGAGGTCGATACCGGGCAGGTGGGCGGGCAGGGCATAGGCGGGCGCCGACAGCGCCGCCGGCAAGCTGTCGCTTGCACCCGGCGCCGCCTCGGGCACCACCCCGGGGACCAGGTCGCGCAGGATGGCGATCAGGATTTCCACGTCCACCGGCTTGGCGACATGGGCGTCCATGCCGGCCTCGGTTGCACGCTGGCGGTCTTCTTCCATGACGTTGGCGGTCATGGCCACCACCGGCAGGGTCAGGCCGGCGGCGCGGATCGCTTCGGTGGCGTCGTAGCCGTTCAGCACCGGCATCTGCACGTCCATCAGCACCACGTCGTAGCGACCGGCGTCGGCCAACAACTGGTTGACCGCCAGTTGGCCGTTGCTGACCATGGTCACCAGGGCGCCCGCATGTTGCAGGATGTACAGCGCGACTTCCTGGTTGATCTCGTTGTCTTCCACCAGCAGGATGCGCATGCCGGCCAGCCGGCCGTGCAGCGGCGACGGCGGCACGGTGGCGGTGGCGCCGTCGCCGTGGTCGCCGGCCAGCAGGCCGCGCACCCGTTCCAGCAAACGGTGCGGACTGACCGGCTTGGACAGCACGCCGGCCATGCCGCTGCCGTGCGCATCCTGCAGCGCCACTGCAGCCTCGTGCTCGGACACCATCAGCAGCACCGGCGGCAATATCTGTGGCACCACCGCACCTGGACGCAGGTCGCGCGCCAGCGTTGCCGGCAGGTCGTCGTCCAGGCCCGCCAGGTCGCGGTCGAGCAGCAGCAATTCATACGGATGACCATCGTCGCGGCCGCTGGCCAGCATGGTGCGGGCCTGGTCGGCATCGGCGGCGCTGTCGGCCTGCCAGCCCAGCCAGGCGCAAGCGTTGGTCAGCGCACGGCGCACGGTGGGATTGTCGTCGGCGATCAGCACGGCGAGACCCTCGGCGGCGGCCGGCACCTCGGGCGGGCGCGGCGGCGCCGTACATTCGAGCGGGCACGTGAATAGGAACTCGGCGCCCTGGCCCGGTTCGCTGCGTACCTGTACCGCGCCACCCATCATGTCGGCCAGCTGGCGGCAAATCGCCAGGCCCAGTCCCACGCCGCCGAACTTGCGGCTGGTGCTGCTGTCGGCCTGCGAGAACGTGTCGAAAATGTGCTCCTGCTGTTCGGCCGGGATGCCGATGCCGGTGTCGCGCACGGAAAACTCGACCAGGATGGCGCGGTTGGCCGGACAGCGTCCTTCCGTGCCATCGTCGGCGCTGGCGCCCGCGCGCGCCGACAGCACGACCTCGCCGGTGGCGGTGAACTTGATGGCGTTGCTCAGCAGGTTGAGCAGTACCTGCTGCAAACGCATCGGGTCGCCGGCCAGCTCGTTGGGCAGGTGCGGGTCGATATCGTAGGCCAGCTCGATGCCCTTGTCGGCCGCGCTGCCGCTGATCAACACGCTGATGCTGTCGAAGATGTGCCGCAGCTGGAACGGCGCGTGTTCGAGCTGCAACTGGCCCGCCTCCACGCGCGACAATTCCAGCACATCGTTCACCAGGCCCAGCAGCGACTGCGTAGCGACCTGGATCTTGTCCAGGTAGCCGCGTTCGCGCTGCGCCAGCTGCGCTTCCTGCAGCAGCCGCGCCAGCCCGATGATGGCGTTCATCGGGGTGCGGATTTCGTGGCTCATATTGGCCAGGAACTCGCTTTTCGCGCGGCTGGCACCCTCGGCGCGGTCGCGCGCCAGCACCAGTTCATCGTTGACTTCCTGCAAGTGCAACTCGGCTTCCTTCAGTTCGGTCACGTCGGAGACCAGCACGAAGAAGCCGCGTACCTCGCCGAATTCGCCCACGTCGGGAATGTAGTTGACCCAGGTGTAGCCCACTTTGCCGGACGGCCAGCGCAGCTCGCCCGCAAAGCCCTGCGGCTCGCCATCGAGCGCGCCTTTGACATAGGACTCATTGCTGGCGTAGACCGCCTCCTTGAGAACGTCGGGCATGAAGGCCCCCAGCATCTGCGCTTCATCCATGCCGTGCCAGTCGAGGAAGTAGCGGTTGGCAAAGCGGCAGCGCAGTCCGGCGTCCCAGTACGCCACCATGCCAGGCAGGCTGTCGGTGAGGGTGCGCAGGAAGTGTTCGCTCTCGCCCAGCTGCTCGATGGTGGCGCGCAAGGTTTCCTTGACCTGCTTGCGCTCGGTGATGTCCATCGCCAGGCCCAGTACGTGGGTCGGGACGCCATGCTCGTCGCGCAGCGCCACCTTGCGCGTGGTCAGGTAGCGCGTCACGCCGCTGGCGTTGATGATCGGCTCCTCGGCGATTTCGGTGATTTCATTGGCGTTGGAAGCGAGCACCGCGCGGTCGGCCTGGTTGTACAGCTCGGCCAGTGCGGGCGGATAGAAATCGAAGTCGGTCTTGCCCACGAATTCATCGCTGCTGAGACGCCCGGACAGCACGGCGCCATAGCGGTTGACCATTTCATAGCGCAGGTCGGACGCGCGCTTGAGGAAAATCATGGCCGGCATGTTTTCCACCACCGAGCCGAGCAACTGGCGCGAACGCTGCAATTCGGCGGCAATGCGCCGCTGGTCCGTCACGTCGAGCAGCAGACCGGTGATTGCCGTCACCAGGCCGCCCGATCCGAACTGCGGGTAGTAGCTGGCAACCCAGTGCCGTACCTGCTGGCCTTCGTCGGCGCCGGCAGCGGCAAGGCCGGTGCGCTCGATGCCGACCAGCGGCCGGCCCGTGTCGAGCACGGTACGGTAGTCGGCCAGCATGGCGCGGCGCAGGTCCGGATCATGGATCATGTCGCCGATATGGCGGCCGATGTGCACCACGACCGGCTCGCCGGTCAGGCGGGCCAGGAAATCGTTGACGCGGATCACCCGCAACTCGTTATCGACATAGCTGAGGCCGACCGGCGCGGTGGCGTACAGGGTTTCCAGCTGGCTGCGCGAGCGTTCCAGTTGCTCGGTGCGGTCGTTGACCAGCTTTTCCAGGCCGTGGCGGTGTGCTTTCAAATCGATTTCCAGCGCGTTGAACGCTTGCGCCACGGCGTCGGCTTCGCGGAAGGCCATCGTTTCGAGCGTAAACGGCTGGCCGCTGGCCAGCGCCTCGGCCGGCCCCACCAGCGCCCGCACCGAGCGCGCGATCCGTCCACCGACCAGCCACGCCAGCGAGAAACCGGCCAGCAGCACCAGCCCCATGGTCAGCGAGATAGTGGTGACCGCGCGCAGCAGTTCTTCCAGCGCCTTGGCCTGCGGCGTGGAAATGACCACGGCGGCGCCGCTCACCGGAGAACGGCTGTAGCCCTGGTAAATCGCCTTGCCCTCGGTATCGGTCGTGGCAAACAGGGCGTCGGGTGCCTGTTGCAGCCGCGCGCGCAGCGCGGGATCGGCCACCTGCCCCAGCAACTGGCGCGGCCCGCCGGCCTGCGCCACCAGCCGGCCCTCGCCGTCGTACAGGGCCATGATCTGGTGCGGCTTGATGCGTTCGTCGCGCAGGATCTTCTCTAACTGGTCGGGCTTGAGCAAAGCGGTCAACCCATACACTACCTGGTTGTCCACGAACACCGGCACATCGACCGCCAGCAGCGCGCTGCCGGCCACGTACACCACCGACAGTTGCGAGCGCGCCGTGTGGAACAGCGATGCCAGCCGGCTGGCATTGTTGATCGAATTGAAGGTCTCGGGCAGCGGCGCGCCCACGTGCATGGTCACCTTGCCGGTGCTGTCGCTGAGCAAGAATTGCGATGCCGGGAAGTGCGGTCCCAGCAGGCCGCCCGCCTGCAGGCGCAGCGTTGCCATGTCGTCGATGCGGATGCTGGGCGATATTGCCAGCGCTTGCGCCGCGCCCTCGCTTTGCACCAGGTCGCGGTCGATGGCGGCAGCCACCATGCGCGCAGCCTTGCGGGTGTCTTCCATCAGGGTGTTGCGCTCGCGGCTGTAGAACTGCTGCACCACCGCGCCAAAGCCGATTGTCGTCGGCAGTGCACAGGCCAGGACCAGCAGGGCGATCTGCGCGCGGATCGACGGCAGGCGGGTTTTGTCTGGCACTGGCGAAACTCCTGGTCGTTGGGCCGGCCTGCGCTAGAAGAATACGGCGGTGCGCTGGATCACGCTGCCGTTGTTGGTGTAGGGCGCGGTGGCGCGCACCGAGCCGGTGTCGAACTTGCCGTCGTCGAGCTTGCTGTCAATCTGCTCGGCGAAACCGTCCGGCAGGTTGTCGAGGCGCACTCCGTTGCCGCCGCGTCCGCCCACGGCGTCGTTGTAGATATACACGGCGCCGCCCTGGGCGCTGGTCATGAAGTCGGTGGTGCCGTTGAATGACCCGGTGATGAAGCCTGCCAGCGCCAGGTGTTGCGGTGCCAGCAGGTATTCGGCGATCTGGCCGTCGCCATTGCCGTTGCCGGTGGCCCCGGGCGCGTGGGTGGTGCCTTGCACGTCGTCGCCGGGCAGGGCGCGGAACTTGTCCTGGTAGGCGTTGACGGCCGAGGTGAGCGAGGTCGATTGCTGGATGATGTTTTTGACGCGGGCGCTGTCGATCAGGCTTTGCCCCTTGAGCACGCCGCCGAGCAACAGCCCGATGATCACCAGCACGATGGCAATTTCCACCAGGGTAAAGCCGGCTTGCCGCGCAGGCTGGCGTAAGGAGTGACGGAATGCGCGCATGGGAAATCCTTTCTTTAAAACAGCTTGTAGATCTATCGACATATTACCGCAGCGCTAACGCCCGGTGGGGTGGTTCTGTTGCTGCTGCTGAAGCTGTTGCAGACGGTCGGCCAGGAACTTCAGTTCGCGCGGATCGGTGACCTGGCCGCTGTCGAGCAGGCCGCCGACCAGTGTGCGGGCAGCATCGAGCTCGTTCATGTCTTCCAGGATGAAGATTTCCAGTTGCCGCGCCCAGTCCGGCACCTGGGGGGATGTGGCGTACAGGCGGATGTCGCGGGCATAGGCGCGTGCCAGCGGCAGGTCGTGCAGACGGTGCCTGGCCACCAGCGCCGCATGGGCCAGCCACGGCCAGCGGCGGTCGGGATCTTCGGCAAAACGGGCGTGGACGAAGTCGAGCATGAGCCGGGCGCGCGCCGGGTCGCCGACGGCGCCGTACACCTGGCTGGCGGCCAGCAGCGGCGACTGGCCGCGCGGGTCGAGCTCGAGCACGCGTTGCAGCCAGCCGATCACGGTGGGGTAGTCGAGTTCGCGCCACGACACGCTGACGCCGGCCTGCTCGTCAGCACCCTGCACGTACATCATGGTCAGCCGCGCCAGCGCCACCGGCTCGCCCAGCGCCGCCAGTTGTAACGCAGCACTCGATGGCGCCGGCGGCAGCGCCTGCGCCCGTGCCGTATCGAGCGGGCGGCTGGCTTGCCAGCCGATATTGAGCAGCAGGGCCAGCACCAGCAGCAACCAGACGCCGCGCGGCACTGCCGACAATGGCTTTTGCAGGGTCGCCATCAAATTTGCTTGCGGTAAAGATCAAACAGCCCGGCGCCCGCCATCAGCGCCACGTACAGCGCGGTCTGGACCACGACCGCCAGCAGGTCGGCGCCGCTGCCGCCGTGGTACACCAGCCAGTCGCTGCGGGTGAACCGGTCCAGGTGCGGCAGCAGCAGGCCCAGCAGGTCGATGCCGCCGCCCAGCACCTGCTGGCCCAAGGTATCGGCCCTGGCGCCAGCCTGTTTCATCAGTTGCAGGGCGCCGATGGCGCGCGCCATCAGGTAAAACGCCGTCGCTGCCGCCAGCGCCGGCAGCACCTGCTGCAAGGTCAAGACGCACAGCACGCTGAAGGCTGCCACGATCCAGCACTCGCACAGCAGCGAAAACGCCCAGAGCGCGGCCTGGTCCGGCGGCGCCAGGGCCAGCGCCAGGCCGCCGAACAGCAGTGCCGGCAGCACGGCCAGAATGCCGAAGCCGGCCAGCTTGCCGGCCAGGTACACGGCACGCGGCATGGGCAAGGCCAGCAGCAATTCCAGCCCCTTGTCGCTGGCTTCGCGCACCATGCTGGTGATCACAAAAGTAGCCACCAGGAACACGCTGGCCACCCGCAGCACGGCGCCCAGCAATGCCGCCTGCAACTGGTGGCTTTCGGTCAGCGCCAGTTCCTGTAAAAAGCCGGCCAGGCCCACCGTGCCCAGCGCAGCGACGATTAGCAGCCACAGCAGGCGGTTGCGCAGCGCTTCGAGCAGCGTGTAGCGGGCGATGGTGGCGGTCATGGAAAAATGCATCATGGCCACGGTCATGGCAGCTTCTGCGCCGCGACCATGCGGTTGATCAGGACGTTGGGCGACATCCACAACACCAGGTCGTCGTACTCGCCGCCGGGCGCGCGTGGGTCGGTGCTGGCCGGGCGGGTGACGAACGCCACGCCTTCGCCGCCGAGGTTGGTTTTTTCGTCGATATTGCCCTGGCCGGCGTCGAGCAGTTGCGTGTTCTGGTCGCTGGTGGCGCCGTAGCCGTTGCGGCCGAACGACAAAATCACGGCAGGGATGTCGTTGGCATCGGACGCCGGGATGATCTGGCCGTCCATGCCGCGCGTGGCCACCGTGATGTCGCGCGGCGAGTTCAGCGTGAAAAAACTGACGCTGTTGGCAAACGATGGCGTGACCGAGTAGGCCAGCACCCGGCCCCAGCCGTCGAGCCTTTGCACGCCCAGCGTGGCCCACGGCAGATAGCCGTAGCGCTTGTTGCAGATGCTGCCGGCGCGGTCTTCGCGGCCGTCGATGGCAGAGATGGCGGGGCAGGGCAGGTAGTTGTTGCGCAGCGCAAAGCCGAACAGCGCTTCGCGCGCGTCTTCCATCGCGCGCTCGGTGTTGCTGACACGCCGTTGTTCCAGTTGCGATGAGAGCGGTGCCACCAGTCCGCCGATCATCAGGCCGACCACCAGCAGCACGATGGCGATTTCGACGATGGTGAAGCCGGCTTGGCGGGAACGGTGGCGTAATGGCATGGGCAAAGTTATTGAGGTGATTTGGTGACGGGCGCGGTAGCGCGCAGGCGCTGGCGGATCAGCCGCAGCGGCACCCAGCCGAGCTCGTTGCTGAAACTGCCGCCAAGGCTGCGCACGTCGTCGGTGGCGGCGCGCGCCATGAAATCGCGCACGGCTTCGGCGTTGGCCTGTTCGTCGAGGTTGTCGGTGACCGCGCTGGCCTGCTCGATCCCGGCCAGGCTGGTACCCAGGTGGCGCCCGCTGGACAGGATCACGGCGGGCGCACAGCGGTCGTCCACCACGCAATTGGCCGAGCCCACGCGGTAAAAAATGCCGCCGTCGTCGCCGCGGTCCAGCAGCGTCTTGGTAGCCTCTCCGGCCTGGTCGAGGTTGGCGTTGGTGAATTCCGGCGAGACGCTGTAGCGCAGCAGCTTGTTCCAGCCGTCGCCGGGCGTGATGCCCAGCGTAATCCACGGCAACCAGCCGGTGCAGGCGGCGTCGTCAAGGCACGGCTGGCCGCTTTCGCGCCCATCCAGCGCCGAGTGTGCCGGACGCGGCAGCCGGCGGTGGATGATGGCATAGCCGATCAGCGCCTCGCGCGCATCGGCCAGTGCGGCGCGGGTGACGGCCTGGCGGCGCAGGTCGCCCTTGGGCTGGCTGAACATGCTGATCAGGAACGACGACGCGCCGAGGCCCAGTACCAGCAACAGCAGCAAGAGTGCTGCGCCGCGCTGGCGCGCCAGCGGTGGCTGCCGGGTCAAAGACCGATGTGCCTTCCAGGGCCGAGGTTGCACCGTTGGCTGATGAGATCCCGGCACGGGCTGGCTGGTGCTCATTGGCTGACGTCTTTCACGCGGCCGTCGGCCAGGTCGTAGCGCTGGCCCGGTTGCAGCACGATGCGCTTGCCCGACGGCAGCGTGACCGTGACCGCCTTGCTGTCGCGGTTGGTGAATTTGTTGGCGGCGCCGCGCTGCGGCTGGTTGTTGAGCCACACCGTGCTGCGACCGTTGCTGCTGCGCAGGACGCCGTTCATGGTCAGCTGTTCGACAGGCGGTGGCGTATCGGCTGCGGCGGCGGAGCTGGCGCCGGGCATTGGCATGGGCATTTGCTGCACCGGCTGCATTTGCGGCGGTTGCTGTTGTTGCTGCGCCATCGCTGCTGCCTGGTGTTGCGCCGGCGCCAGTTCCCGGGCGGCGCGCGCCATGGCGATCATCTCGGCCTGCATGCCGGGCGGCATATTGGGCGGCAAATCAGGCACGACGTCGGGCGCCAGCCCGGGAAGTCTTCCCTGTGCCATGCCGGTCGATGATGGCACGTGCATCCCCGGCATCCCCGGTGGCGTTCCCGGTGTTGATTGCACAAGCGGCTGCATGCCGGGTGGCAAGCCCTGCGGCATGGATGGCCCCATTTCGCCAGTCAGGCCGGCGCCTCCGCGTGGATACGCGGCACCCGGTCCGGCCGCCTTGTTGCGGCTGGCGTCGATAGTCTGGCGTTCCTGCGGCGTATTGAACAGCCGGCCCAGTCCCGGTTGAGCCTGCGCCAAAGGCAAGGCCAGCAGCGGCAGTAACCAGAAAACACGTTTCATCGCCAGCAGCGGGTGCGTCAAGCAGGTGCGTCGCGATGCCAGCAGCGGCGGTAATACGCCAACGCGCCTCATGGCTGCCTTCCCGTCGCCAGCGCCGGCGGCTGCGCGGCAAGAGGCGCGGGCGCCATGGTGATCCAGTTCAGCGTGCAATCGACGCCGAGGTTGCCGCCCTGGGCAGCCTGGCCGGGCTGCCCCGGTTCGCTTAGTTGGCTCAGTTGGCCAACTTGGCTGACCGGGCCGCCAGCGGCTGTCGCCAGCCGCTTGAGCGAACAATCCTGCGCCGCAAAAAAGCCGCGCGCGTGCAGGCCGGCGAGGAAATCGAACAAGTCCATCTCGTGCAGCAGTTCCATGTGCAGGCGCATGCGGCTGCCGCGCAACTGGTAGTCACCGAGGTCGAGCGCGGCTTCAAGCCGCACCGGTTGCTGCGGCTCGATCTGGTAACTGAGCGGCGGCAGTTGCAGTTCTTCCTGCACCTGGCGGATCGCATCGACCCATTCCAGCCGCCGCTCGTCGCCGATCAGCCCGCGCTGGCGCAGTTCCACGTAGCGTTGCTGGAAATTGCGGATGTCGCGCTTTTCGCTATCGACGTGGGCGTAGCGCGAATGGGCGGTGTCGCGCAGGCGCTGGGTGCGTTGCAGGTCGTCGTCGGCTTCATGGTGCTGGGCGGCGGTGACCGCCACCAGCGTGGCGCCGATGACGACAGACGCCAGCGCGGCCAGCGCGGCAGTGCGGATCTGGGCAAAGCCGGCGATCCAGTACGGCAGCGCGATCGTGTTCGCGGCCTTTTTTGCACCGGCGGCGGGGTTGACTGGATTGACTGGATTTGCGTTCATGGCTTCCACACCAGGTTCAGGGTGAATTTGGCGCGGGTGCTCGAACCGGAGGCCGTGGCGGCGCCGGCCTTCCCGTCCAGGCGCACGGTGGGACGGGTGTCGAGTGGCGGCTTGTCCACCTGGACCAGCAGGCGCGGGTTGGCCGCCAGTTGCTGGGCAAACTGGTTCATGGTGTTGACGGCATTGCGGTAATCATCTTCGGGCGACAAAATCTCCGCTTCGACCTGCAGCGATTGCGGTGGCCGCGCCGGAATGCCAGCCAGCAGCGACGACATCGGCGTGACCGTTGCCGCGCCGGTGCTGCCGTTGACCAGCACCGGCGCGCCGGTCGTGGGCTGGCCCGGCAAATCCACTTTCCAGCCCAGTTGCAGCAGGCGGATCTGCGGCGATTGTTCCAGCGCGGCGCTCACCATGGACACCATCTGCCACGGCGACGGTCCCTGCAGCACCAGCATGCGCTCGACATTGACGGCCGCGCGCATATTGGCGGTGGACGTCACGCGCGGCGGCATGGCAGCCATCACCTCGTTGTAGCGGCGGTCGAACTGCTGCGCTTCGTGCGCCAGTTGCGCGCGGTCGGCGCGGGCATCCCAGGTTTGCCACAGGTTGATGCCGACCGCGCATGCGGCCACCACGGCCACGGTACCGGCCGCGTAATACAGGTTGCGGCGTGCGCGCCACAGCTGGAAGTAGCGGCGCAACGGCCCCAGCGTGTAGTGGCTGGCCGGCTGGGCTTTGGCCAGCAGGGCCAGCAGCATGGAATCGGCCAGGGCGGCGCTGTTGTCCTGCGCCTTGGCCGCTTCGATCTTGAGACCGAGGCGGTCGGCCACCTGTGCCAGCGGCAGGAAGCGGAACGCGGTTTCCGGGCCATCCTCGCACTGCATCTCCAGCGCCGGCAATTGCTCGCCCTGTGCGATCACCACGGTTTCCAGCACGCTGCCGCGCGCAAACAGCCGCACGCTGGTCAGAAATTGCTGGGTCTTGGCGGTTTCGGTGCCGACGTTGACGGCGTCGCCGTCGCGGTCGATGGCCGGCGTCAGGCGCGAAAACTTCAATTGGCCGCGCTGGAAATAGCTCTGGCGCCAGCCTGCCGACTGCTGGGTCACGAGCAGCAAGTGTTGATCCAGCAACCCCAGCTTTTTCACCAGGTGTTCACTCAGCAAGGTGGTCGAATACAAGCCGGCGAGCGGAATGCGCTCCTGATCCAGCGCCTCCACCCACGGCAACACGATCGACGGATTGGTCAGCGCGGACAGCAGCACGATGTCGTCGCGCCGGCCGCCGGGCTCGCGGCCCTGCACCTCGTGGTGGCGGAACGGCGTTTCTCGGTATTGCTGCACCAGGCGCCGCTGCATCAGCTTGGCGCCGGCGCGCCCGCCCACGTGCGGCAGGTGCAGGCGCTGGAAGTCTTCCTCGATCAGGTCGGCCAGCAGCACCACCGGCATGTCGCGCTGCTCTTCGAGATAATCGAGCAGGGCGTCGATGCCGCTGCTGTCGTTGGTGAAGCTGGCGCCGCCCAGCAGGCGGCCGCGCTGCCAGAGCAGGCGGCCGCGCTGCCAGCGCCAGGCGGTCAGGCAGTCGTTGCTCAGATAGAGTACATGTCGGTTCAGCACGGGAGCCTCAGGTCTGGATCTTGCTGATCGTGTCGTATATCGGGCCCATCACGGACAACATGATCCAGCCCACCATCAGGCCCAGGATCACGGTCATGGCCGGCTCTATCATCGATTGTACTTTCTCGATCATTTCCTTGACTTCGCGGTTGTAGAAGTACGCGACGTTGCGCAGTGCGCCGTCGAGCGCACCCGTGGTTTCGCCCACCTTGAGCATGCGGATCACCAGCGGCGGAAAAATGCCGGTGTTCTGGAACGCTGCCGTGATGCCCTGGCCCTCGGAAATCAGCTGCCCGGCGCGGCGCAGACCGGCGGCGACCACGCGGTTGCCGACGATGCCTTCCGACAGGCGCAGGCATTCGAGAATGGAAATGCCGGACGCATACATCATGGCAAAAAAAGTGGCGAACCGCGCCAGCATGATCTTGTGCAGCACCGGGCCGACAAGCCACACCCGCAATGTAAAACCGTCGGCAACAAAACGCGCGTGCTCGCTGTGGCCGAGCCAGGCGCGCAGGCCCACGTACGCCACGATCGGCAACGCCACGATGAGGTACCAGTAATTGATGAAGATGCCGGACACCCAGATCAGCGCTTTCGTATGCAGCGGCAGCGTGTTGCCCATGTTTTTGACAAAACTGGTCAGCTGCGGCACCAGGTAGATCATCAGGAAGAACGTTACGCCGGTAACGAACAGGCCCACGGCCGCCGGGTACATCACGATTTTTTTCGTTTGCGATGCCAGCTCGTCCTGCCACTTCAGGCTTTCCGACAGGTTTTTAAACACCTCGGTCAGCTTGCCGCTTTGCTCGCCCGCCATCACCAGGCTGGTAAACGTGTGGTCGAACACTTCCGGGTACGCGGCCATGGCGGCCGACAGCTGCAGGCCGCCTTCGATATTTTCGATCAGGCCCGTGATCATCTCGCGAAAGCGGGGATGGTCGATGCTTTCACGTAAATCGTTCAAGCCTTCCAGGATCGGCACCCCGGCGCCGGTCAGCTGCTCCATGTGGAAGCAGAAGTTGATCAGGTCGCGCCGCGTGATCACGCGCTTCAGCGCCACCACCCGCGCGCGCGAGACGCGGCAGTCGATCAGGTCCAGCCCCATGCGGTGCAGGCGCAGTTCCAGGTCCGGCTCGTTGGACGCATCCATATTGCCGGGCTGGATCTGGCCGGCGGTATTCATGGCGCGGTAAAAATACTGGGGCATCAGTGCAGCCTCCCCAGGCGCTCGGTGAGATCGACCACGCGGCCCACTTCCTCGAGCGTGGTCACGCCCTCTAACACGCGGCGCACGCCGTCGTCGATCAGGCTGTGGAAGCCGCCGGCCGCTGCCGCCGTCTTCAGCTCGCGCGACGACACGCGCCGCGCCACCAGTTCATCGAGCGCCGGCGTCATTTTCAATAATTCGATGATGGCAATCCGCCCCTTGTAACCCTGGTGCGCACAGCGGTCGCAACCGACCGCGCGGTACAGGGTTTGCGGCGGCGCGTCCTCGCCTAGCCCCAGCAACTGGCGCTCGATATCGTCGGCCAGGTGCGCCTCGCGGCAATGCGGACACAGTTTGCGCACCAGGCGCTGGGCGATGATGCCGATGATGTTGCCGGACATGATGTCGGGCAGCACGCCGATATCGAGCAGCCGCGGGATCGCGCCGATGGCCGAGTTGGTGTGCAGCGTGGAATACACCTGGTGGCCGGTCATGGCGGCGGCAAAGGCCATCTCCGCGGTTTCCTGGTCGCGGATTTCGCCCACCAGGATGATGTCCGGATCCTGCCGCATCATCGAGCGGATGCCTTCGGCAAAGCCCATCTTGGCCGATTCGTTGACCGACGTCTGCCGGATCATGTTCATCGGATACTCGACCGGGTCTTCCAGCGTCATGATGTTGACGCTCTCGGTGTTGATGTGATTGAGGATCGAATACAGCGTGGTGGTCTTGCCGGAGCCGGTGGGGCCGGTCACCAGGATCACGCCGTCGGGCCGCGCGATCATCAGTTTTAACAAGCTCAGCTCGGCGTCGCCGAGACCGAGGCCGTCGAGCGGCACGATGCCTTTCTGGCGGTCGAGCACGCGCAGCACGAAATTCTCGCCGTGCGTGGTCGGCTGCGCGGACGCGCGGAAGTCGATCTGCCGGCCCGAGAACTTGATCGAGATGCGGCCGTCCTGCGGCGCGCGCGTCTCGGCGATATTCATGTTCGACATCACCTTCAAGCGCACGGCCATCGCCGGCCAGTACGACTTGTGCAGGCTGCGGATCTGGCGCAGGATGCCGTCGATGCGGTAGCGGATGCGCAGGAACGACTGTTCCGGTTCGAAGTGCAGGTCCGAGGCGCTGTTCTGCACGGCGTCGGCCAGGATCGCGTCGATCAGGCGCACCATCGGCTGGCTGTATTCGTCGGACGTGGAGCCCATGCTGGCGTAATTGACTTCGCCGGTTTCGATCTCGTGCAGGATGCCGTCGATCGACAGCTCGAAGCCATAATACTGGTCGATCGCGCGCGAAATGTCCGACTCGTTGACCAGCAGCGGCGTAATCGTGATGCCCTTGACCAGCATGGCGCTGATCTGGTCGAGCGCGACGATGTTGCTGGTGTCGGACATGGCCAGGATCAGGTTATCCGTTTGCCGCTCATAGACGATCGGGAACACGCGGTAGCGCTTGGCCACTTCCTTCGGGATCAGTTTCAATGCGATCGCATCCACCACCAGGCTGGTGAGGTCGGCGCTTTGCTGGTTGAGGTTTTCCGACAGCGCCATGCGCACGGTGGCTTCGGTGACGAAGCCGAGCGTGATCAAGAGTTTGCCGAGCGGCTCGTTGCTGCGCTTTTGCTCGATCAGCGCAATGCGCAACTGGTCTTCGCTGATCACGCCTTTCTGGATCAGCAGCTTGCCGAGCGGGAGTTTTGCTTGTTCTGCCATGGAACTCCTAGTGCGCTCCGCTCAGCTCGTGCATGCGCTGGCGCAGCGCGGTGCGGTCGAAGCCGGCCGGCTTGTCCTGCCCCAGCGCCAGTGCGCGCTGGTAATAGGTCAGCGCCAGCTTGCCCTGGTTCAGGCGGTCGAGGCCGATGGCCAGGTTGTAGGCATAGTCGGCGTTGTCCGGCGCTGCCGTGTAGGCGCGGAAATAGGTTTGCTGCGCGTCGGGCCAGCGGCCTTGTTGCGCGTACAGGTTGCCGAGTGCGAACAGTACCGGGCCGGCATCGGGATTGCTGGTGAGGATGGCTTTCAGGCGCCGTTCGTTCTGACCGGCGTCGCCGCCGCTCAATCCCACCAGTCCGGCCACGGCCGTGGCATCGTTGGGATCGAGTTCGAGCAGGCGCAGGTAGTAGCTCGATGCCTGCGCGCCCTGGTTCTGGCGCGCCGCCACGGTAGCCATGCCCAGCAGGGCGTCGCGGCTGTTCGGATCCTGGCGCAGTGCCGCTTCATATTGTTGCTGGGCGGTGGACAGGTCGCCGGTGCGCAGCAGCTCGTAGGCGTTTTCCAGCGCCGGGGCAATCCGCGCCGGTTGCACGGTGCGCGCTACGCGGATGTCGGTGTTGTCGGGCGCGGCCACGGGCGGCAGCCGCTCCTGGCGCGGCATGTTCGCTTGCGCCTGGATCGCCTGCTGGGTGGCGGCCAGTTCCTGCTCGGTGCGTTCGAGGCGGCGTTCGAGGTCGTCGCGAGCAGCGCGGCTCATGCCGCCCATGGGGGAGGGCGCCAGCATGCCGGCAACCGACGGATCGCCGCCCGACGGATCGCCGCCCGACGGATCGCCGCCCGACGGATCGCCGCCGCCCGACGCATCGACGCCATTGCCAAGCGCTGCCGGATCGGTCGCGCCGGCGGGGCCGACGATTTGCACCGCGTTGGTGGCGCCGGTGGCGCCCGGCGGCGGCATCGCCACCGGCGGCAGGCGCGAACCGGCCCCCGGCGCCATCACGGCTTGCCAGTAGTAGTAGCCGAAGCCGAGAATGATCAGCGCCAGGACCGAGAGCAGGCCGATCAGGCGCAGCCGTTCCGGGTCCATGCCCGGCGGCTCGGCATTGCCGGCGGCTGCCGCGCGGGCGCGGATGCGTGGTGTGTCGTGGTTGCCGTTGCTGCTGCCGTTGCCATTTGCGCCACCTGTACGCGGCGTAGCGCGTGGCTTGGCTTGTGCCGCTGCGTTGGCGGTCGTTGCTGCGGCGGTTGCCGATGCAGCGGAGTGGACCGGCTCGCCGGTGATCGGATCGAAGTTGGCAGATGGCGCGTTGCGCGCGGTCCCGGCAGTTGCCGAGCCGGACGCGGCTGACGATGCGAAGGCGGAACCAGGACCGGAACCGGGACCGGAACCGGGACCGAAACCAGGACCGTTGCCGGACGGGGTAGCAAAGTCGGCTGCGTAACCGGAAGCGGAAGCGGAAGCGGAAGCGGAAGCGGGGCCGGCGGCAGAACTGGACGGGGCGGCAAAGTCGGTCGCGTAGCCGGAAGCAGGGCCGGCGCCCGAACCGAACGAGGTGTCTGCAGCCAACAGGCCTGCGCCATCGAATCCTGTGGCGTCGGAGCCATATGAAACGGGGCTGCCGCTGGCGCCAGCGCCTGCGTCGCCGGCGCTGGCGTTGGCCGCTGCCGATGCCGCGCGCGCGCGCGGTGCGGCCGGATCGGGCGCAAAGTCGAACGACAGCCCGGATTGCTGTTGCGGTGCGTTTGGCGGCACCGGGTCTGGCATCGGGCGTGCGGTAGAACTGGCGGCGGCAGCCACGGTTGGTGAGGACGGCTCCAGGCCGAACGAAGGCTCGAAGTCCAGGCTCAGCTCTCGCCTGGCCGGCGCAGCGCCGATCGTTGCGGCAGTTGCCGCTGTTGAGGCGGCGGCCGCAGTACCGGCACTGCCAGCACCGACACGGCTAGCACCAGCGCCGCGAGCAGCGGTACCGCCAGCACCAGCACCAGCACCAGCATGGCTAGCACCAGAACCGCCGGCATTGCCACTGTTACCGCCGCCACCATCAGGCGCGGGCGCAGGCTCCGGCGTCAACGCCAGGATATCGTCGAACTCGCGCGACGGCCGGTCCACTTCGGCCTCGCCGGCGGCATTCTGTTTGGCGCGCTCGGCTTTCTTGAGCGCTTGCATTAACAAGCTCATGATCCGTTGGCCTTGGCAGTGGGGGCAGGGTAGGTGGACGGTACCGGGTACGGTTCGGTGTCGGGCTCGCCCGGCAGCAGGTCGCGGTAATTCTTGTAGTCGCCGTTGACGCTGGCGTCCTTGATCACGACCGGCCGCATGAAGATCACCAGCTCGGTCTTGGTGCTGGTTTCATTGCGGTACGAGAACAGGTCGCCGATCACGGGCACGCTCGAGAGCAGCGGGATGCCATCCTTGAGGTTGTCCACGCTGTCCTGCATCAGGCCGCCCATTACGGCGATCTGGCCGCTCGGCACCTTCATCAGCGATTCCAGTTCGCGCGCCTGTATCACCGGCACCCGGCTGACCACCTTGGCATCGGCCAGCGCCGGGTTGGGGTCGTTGACGTAGCCGACGATGCGGGTAATGGTGGGGCGGACATTGATGGTCACTTCATCGTTGTCGGCAATTTGCGGGGTCACGCTCATGACGAAGCCGACCGGCACCGTCTCGAGCTTGGACTCGTACACCGCCTGCGAGATCGGGTTGCCGTTGGTGCCCAGCACGGCCGGCGTCACCTTGATCGAGAAGAACACGTTGTTATCGACCACCTTGAGCAGCGCGGTCTGGTTGTTCATCACGCTGATTTTCGGGCTCGACAGCACTTTGACCTTGCCGAACGATTCCAGCAGCTGGATCGCCGCCGTCAGGTTGCCCAGCTTGCCTGTCGCCGAGTAATTGAGCAGGAACGCGCCGGGGCTGGTGCCGGGATTGACGCCGCTTGGCAAACCGGTCTGGCCCACCGCCTGCTGGGTAAACCTGACGCCGCCGCCGGAGATGGTCGACCAGTTGATGCCCTGCTGGTAGTTGTTGCTCAGTTTGACTTCTAGCACGGTGGCTTCGATCAGCACCTGGCGCTTGGCCGCGCCCAGCACGATGTCGAGGAATTCGCGAATTTTCTCGTGCTGGCGGCTGGTGGCGCGCACGGCGATCAGGCCGCCCTCGGCATTGACCACGACCGAGTTGGTGGTGGTACCGCGGTTGCCACCGAAGGCGCCGCCATCGAACGGCGATGGCGCACTTTGCTGGTTTTGCTGGCTATTGCTGCCCTGGGCGCCTTGCTGCTGGCTGGCCTGGCTGGAGGCGGGCGCCGCCAGCGGATCGACCAGCTTGTCGTTGATGGTGGTCGGGCGCAGCATGTCGCGGATATTTTTTTCCAGGCTGTACCAGAAATTATTATCCGAGCGATTGTTGACCACGGTGGTCGAGTTATTGCTCGGGTTATTCGTCGAACTGTTGCCGCCGAACGAACTGCCACCCGTGCTGCCACCCTGGCCGGTCGGGGTGGCAGCCGCGACCGGGTTGGACGCGCTGCTGCCACCACCGGTAGTGGAAATCTGGGTGGCGATATTGACGCTGCTGTTGGTGGCGCGCGCGATGTTGACGTAGTCCACCTTGTAGTTGCGCCACTCTGGCGTGTCCGGCAATACGGTCAGGGTGGTGCCGTTGATCTCGTAGCGCATGTCCACCTGGCGCTGTATGCGCGACAGCAACTGCGGCAGGGTCTGGTCGAGCGCGTTCAGGGTGACGCTGCCTTCCACGCCCGGGTGGACATCGACATTGAGGCCGGCATCGCGCGCCAGCGCAAACAGCAGCGACTGCACCGGCACCTTGTGCACGGTCACGCTATAGGTTTCCACCTTGGCCGTCGGCCGAGGAGGCGGCAGCATGGCGCTCTGGCGCACCGGTTCGGGAATCGCGCCGGCGGGGCGCGGCGCTTCCGAAATATGGGTGGACGAGGGCGGCAACGCGCGGGTGGCGCATCCCAACAAGAGCATCGGTACAAGCGAACAGGCTAGTTTTTTCATTGAGTCTTTCCGGCCCGGTGACACTGCAGGATATTGTAAATTTGCAATTTTAACGACCATGATCTTACAATTCAGAAGCCGTCGCAAGGACGCTCCAACAGATTGCAACAAATAGCAGGCTCAGCAAACACGCCGTTACAACAGCGCGTGGTTGCAAGCTTGCAAACCGTGCCCGGCGCCAAGGCTGAAACGCCCGGTACGACCGGAACGGCGACTCGGCAATCGCCAGCCGGGCATGGCGCGCTGCCACCGTTGCCGCATCGTCGGCAAACGCTGCCAGCAGCGCCTTGTCCGCCAAAATATTGATACGCCGGACGATGCCTTCCGAGGCCTCGCCGATCAGCCGCACCGCATCGCTGCTGAACACGGGGGCGCCGTCATGGCCGGCCGCGGCCAGCCGGAACGCCAGGAATTCCGCCACCAGCGACTGCGCCATGGCCGGCACCTCGAAGCTGTGGGTGATGCGTTCTTTCAGTTGCCGCATCGACGGCAGGTCCAGGTGGCGGTCCAGCTCGGGCTGGCCGAACAGCACGATTTGCAGCAGCTTGCTGCTGGCCGTCTCCAGGTTGGTCAGCAGGCGGATCGCTTCCAGCGTGTCGAGCGGCATGGCCTGCGCCTCTTCCACCAGCAGCACCACGTTGCGGCCCTGCCCATGCAGCCCGATCAGGTGCGTCTGCACGGCGCGCTGGATTTCATCGACCCGGTAGCCGCGCGTGGCCAGGCCCAGTTCGGCCGCAATCGCATACTGCACTTCCACCGCGCTCAAATTCGGGTTGACCAGGTAGATCACCTCGATATGGTCGGGCAGGCGGCATTCCAGCATGCGGCACAGCATGGTCTTGCCGGTGCCGACTTCGCCGGTGACCTTGACGATGCCTTCGCCGTGGCACACCGCATACAGCAGCGCCTCGAGGATGTCGCCGCGCGTGTTGCCGGCGTAAAAAAACGCCGGGTTGGGCGTGATGCCGAATGGCGTCTCGCGCAGCCCGAAGTGGTCCTGGTACATTGCCGTGGTCGCCATCATGCGATGCAGGCCAGAAAGGCTTGCTCCAGCGTCTCGGCGCCATGGTGCGCCCGGCACTGGGCCGGGGTGCCGGTAAACCGGATCGTGCCGTCGTGCAGGATGGCCATGCGGTCGCACAGTTCATCGACGTCGGCCAGCGCGTGCGACGTGAAAAACACCGTGCTGCCGCGCTGCTGCAAGGCCCGCAATTGCTGTTTCAACAGCGCGCGCGCTTTCGGATCGAGACCGCTCATCGGCTCGTCCAGCACGTACAGGCGTTTATTGGACAGCAGGCAGGCGGCCAGGCCCAGTTTCTGGGTCATGCCTTTCGAATAATGGCGCACGGTTTTTTTCAACACGGCCGGGTCGAGGTCGAGTGCGGCCATCATGGCGGTCACAGCCTTTGCATCGATCTTCAACCCCTGCAAGGTCAGCAGGTACTTGATGAAGTCGGCGCCGGTCAGGTAGTAGGGCGGTGTCAGGCGCTCGGGCAGGAAGCCCAGCGGCGCGCGGCTGGCCGGGCGGCCGTGCGGCTGGCCGAAAATGGCAATCTCGCCACCGTCGAGCGCGCAGAAATCGAGCAGGCACTTGATCAGGCTCGTCTTGCCGGCGCCATTCACGCCCACCAGGCCGAAGCATTCGCCCGCCTGCACGGCCAGATCGACTCCTTGCAGCACGCCGGCCTGGCCATAGCGTTTGACGACTTGCTGGAAGCACAGGGCAGTTTCGGTCATTGATGCAGGGGGAGAATAGCCGGTAGGAAACAAGGTAACACTGTAGCGTATCCGTGCGCGGAATGCGACATCGTTTCGTCTTTCTTCATCGCAAATGTCACATTCTCGTCTAGAATGTCTGGCAAGTTGTCTCAGGGTATTTCTTGATGCCCGCGCGAATCTAACAAGGAGCAGGTATGGCAAGGCCGGAAAAAGTCAGGCTGGGGGAAATCCTGGTACAGCAAAAGCTGCTGTCGGAAGAGCAACTGGGACTGGCGCTGACCGAGCAAAAGCGCAGTGGCCGCAAGCTGGGCCGGGTGTTCGTCGAGAACGGCTATGTGACCGAGGAACAGATCGCCAATGCGCTGGCGCGCCAGCTCAACATTCCTTACCTGAACCTGAAATTCTTCAACGTCAATCCCGAGATCGTGCGGCGCCTGCCCGAGACCCAGGCGCGCCGCTTCCGCGCACTGGTACTGGAAGATCGCCAGGGAACGCTGCTGGTCGGTATCTCCGATCCGACCGACCTGTTTGCATACGACGAGATCGCCCGCATCGTCAAGCAACCGATCGAGCTGGCGGTGGTCAACGAGACCGAGGTGCTGGGCGTAATCGACCGCATCTACCGCCGCACCGAGGACATCTCCGACCTGGCGCGCGAGCTCGAGCAGGATCTCGGCGACATCTCGGTGGACTTCGGCGCGCTGGCCGCCAACCCGAACCTGGAAGAGGCACCGATCGTCAAGCTGCTGCAGTCGGTGTTCGACGATGCCGCCCAGGTGCGCGCGTCCGACATCCACATCGAGCCGCAGGAGGGGCGGCTGCAAATCCGCTTCCGCATCGACGGCGTACTGCACCTGCAAACCGAAACCGATATCAAGATCGCGCCGTCGCTGGCGCTGCGCCTGAAGCTGATGTCGGAGCTCGATATTTCCGAAAAGCGCTTGCCGCAGGACGGCCGCTTTGCCGTGCGCGTGCGCAATCAGCGCATCGACGTGCGAATTTCGACCATGCCCACCCAGTACGGCGAATCGGTGGTCATGCGTTTGCTGAACCAGGGCGGCACCCAGTTGCGGCTCGACGCCATCGGCATGCCGCGCGCGCTGGTGGAAAAATTCCGCGCCATCGTCCAGCGCCCCAACGGCCTGGTGCTGGTGACCGGGCCCACCGGCAGCGGCAAGACCACCACCCTGTATTGCGCGCTGGCCGAACTGAACTCGGTCGAGAAAAAGCTGATCACGGTGGAAGACCCGGTCGAATACCGCTTATCGGGCATCAACCAGGTGCAGGTCAACGAAAAGATCGAGCTTGACTTTGCCCGCGTGCTGCGCTCGGCGCTGCGGCAGGATCCCGACATCGTGCTCGTCGGCGAGATGCGCGACCAGGAAACCGCGCAAATCGGCCTGCGCGCCGCCATGACCGGTCACCTGGTGCTGTCCACCTTGCACACCAACGACGCCGTCAGCACGCCGCTGCGCCTGATGGACATGGGCGTGCCGCGCTACATGGTGGGTAGTTCGCTGCAGGCGGTGCTGGCCCAGCGCCTGGTGCGTACCATTTGCGAGAGCTGCACCACCCCGTACGAACCGACGCCGTCCGAGCGCGAATGGCTGAGCCTGGAACTGAACGACAAGGTGGACATGGCGCGCTACTTCCACGGCAAGGGCTGTTCGCACTGCAACGGCATGGGATATCGCGGCCGTACCGGCGTCTATGAATTGCTGGAAATGACGCGCGCCGTGGTCGATGCCGCCAACGATCCGAACCCGTCGCACTTCCTGAAAGTGGCGAAGCAGCAAATGGCTGGCGAAACCCTGCGCCGCCATGCCGTGCAATTGGTGGTGCAGGGCCGCACCACCATCGCGGAAGCGATGCGCATCAGTAACCAGATCGAGGAATGACGTGCCGTATTTCGCCTACAAGGCCCGCAACGCGCGCGGCGAACTGATGCAAGGTGTGCTGGAAGCGGCCGACAGCGGCGCCGTGGCCGACCAGCTGTTCAACACCGGCCTGACGCCGATCGAGATCACCGTCACCCAGAAGCGCGTGACCGACGATGGCGAGGGCTGGTGGGCCAAGCTGATGGAAAAGAAGGTGACGTCGATGGACGTGCAACTGTTCAGCCGCCAGCTGTACACGCTGCTCAAGTCCGGCGTGCCCATCATGCGCGGCCTGGCCGGTTTGCAGGAGTCGGCGGTCAGCAAATCGTTCGGCAAGGTGATCAAGGATTTGCGCGAGTCGCTCGATTCGGGCCGCGAACTGTCGGCTGCCATGCGCCGTCACCCGGACGTGTTTACGCCGTTCTACCTGTCGATGGTGCGGGTGGGCGAGATGACAGGCCGCCTGGAAGAAGTGTTCCTGCGCCTGTTCGACCACCTGGAATTCGACCGCGACATGCGCGACCGCGTCAAAACCGCGCTGCGCTATCCGAGTTTCGTGGTGCTTGCGATGATCGCTGCCATGGTGGTGGTCAATATGTTCGTGATTCCGGCGTTCGCGGGCGTGTTTGCCAGCATGCACGCCGAGTTGCCGTTGATGACGCGCATTTTGATCGGCTTCTCCAACTTCACCGTGCGCTACTGGCCGCTGCTGGCGGCGATTGCGGCGGTCAGCATCTTCGGCTTCCGCAGCTGGGTGCGCACGACCGGCGGGCGCTATCGCTGGGACAAGTTCAAGCTGACCATACCGGTCGCCGGCAAGATCATCCTCAAGGCCACGCTGGCGCGCTTTGCCCGCAGCTTCGCGCTGTCCTCGCGCAGCGGCGTGCCCATCGTCCAGGCGCTGACCGTGGTGTCGCAGACAGTCGAGAACGCCTACCTGTCGGCACGCGTGGAGCAGATGCGCGACGGCGTGGAACGCGGCGACAGCATCCTGCGCACCGCTGCCGCTGCCGCTGTATTTACGCCGGTGGTGCTGCAAATGATCGCGGTGGGCGAGGAAAGCGGCGCCATCGACGACCTGATGGACGAGGTGGCGCAAATGTACGAGCGCGAAGTCGATTACGAGCTCAAGACCCTGTCGGCGCAGATCGAACCGATCATGATCGTGTTCCTCGGAATCATGGTGCTGATCCTGGCGCTCGGTATTTTCCTGCCGATCTGGGACCTGGGCAAGGCGGCGCTGCCGCACTAGGCCCGCCACCATGAACCCGATGACAATATTTGTGACGCCAAAACAACGCGGTTACACGCTGCTGGAATTCGCTGTAGTGGTCATCGTCGTGGGCGTGCTGGCAGCGGTGCTGCTCGACCGCATGGCGTATTACCAGGTGCATGCCGAGCGTGTTTCTTTGCAAACAACCGTTGCCAACCTGAGATCCACGCTGCAAATTCGGATGGAGCAAGCCAAGTTGCCGGGCGGTAGTTTAGATTTAACGATGTTGGCCGAAGAAAATCCATTCACTTGGTTAAAGAGCAAGCCTGCCAATTATGCAGGGGAATACTATTCGCCCTCGGACGCGCAGATTGGCGCCGGTAACTGGTGCTTCGACCGCAGCGACAAAAGCGTCGTGTATTTGTTAAATAAGTCAGAAACTTTTTCCGCTCCAAAGACTATGCGCTTGAAATTCAAGGTAAAATTATTGCACTTGCTCAACACCTCTGGCGCTGTGGGAACGGGCGCCGGCCCGGTGGTCGGTATCGACATCGAGCAAGTGAAAGCCTGACGCCAGCGCGCGTCGCCTTTCCTCATTCAATGTCCGATTTGGAGAAGTTTAATGAACAAGCAAGCGATGTCTGTCACCCGCGCCCGTGGCGCCCAGTCGGGTTTTACCCTGATTGAACTGATCGTGGTGATCGTAATCCTCGGTATTCTGGCGGCGGTGGCGTTGCCACGGTTTACGAACCTGAGCGGTGATGCGCGCGCAGCGTCGATGAGCGCTGTGCGTGGCGCGATCGCGTCCACTTCGGCTACCGCGCATGGCGCCTGGCTGCTCAATCCTACCGTTTCACCTTCCTTTGAGGGCCAAGACGTCGCCATGGTCAATGGATATCCGCAAGCCAACCAGGCGTTCCTGACCGCTGCCGGCTTTGCTGCCAATAATGCTGACTACACAATCATCGGTGGCACTGGCGCGGTAGTTGCCGCTGATGCTACGAACCCTGGCGCCAGCGCGACGGAATTCGCGATTGTGCCGCGCGGAATTGCTGGCACTGCTACCGCTGTAACTTGCTTCGTACGCTATTCCCAGGCCACTGCAGCAAATACGCCGCCGGTCATTACGCCAGCGCCAACCGCAGCCGACTGCCGCGGATAGCAAGCTCGCTATTGAGGGCAGTTAATGGTTCGCCACCGGCTCTGCTTGCGCGCCAGCCGCGCCGGCTTCACCATGGTCGAACTGATCATGGTGATGGTCCTGATCGGCATCCTGGGCGCGGTGGCCGGCAGCCGGTTTTTCGACCGCCAGGTCTTCGAATCGAGGGCGTACGCGGACCAGGCCAAGGCCCTGATCCGCTACGCCCAGAAACTCGCCATCGCGCAAAATCGTCCGGTGTTCGTGCGCTCCACGCCCGCCGGTTTCGCGGTCTGCTTCGATCTCGCTGTCAATGCGACTTCGGGCGCGCGCACGGTCTGCAATACGGCCGCCGGACTGGCCCAGGCGCCGGGCGGCGCCAACAATGGCACCACCGCCACGCGTACCTTCTGCCTCGGTCCCGACAATCTTTACATCGCCAACTGGGCCTGTCTCGGCCGTCCGCCTTCGGTGGCCATCGCCAGCACGGCTGCGCGCAATGAAATGGCTGAAGGCGGATTTTTCTTTTTCGACTCGGCCGGACGGCCGTTCAACCGCAACGACACCGTCGGCGGCGCCTCCAGCTTTGCCCGGCTGACGCTCAACGTCGACAGCGGCAACCAGCGCGCCACGCTCAATATCGAGGCGGAAACCGGTTATGTTTTCTAGGCGGTTTTCCAGGCGTGCGCGCGGCGTCACCATCATCGAACTGATCGTCTTCATGATGATCATGGGCGTGGCGGCGGCCGGCATCATCGGCGTGATCAACCTCAGCAATAGCCAGAGTGCCGAACCGTTGCGCCGCAAGCAGGCGCTGATGATCGCCGAAGCCCTGATGGAAGAAGTGCAGCTGGCGGGCTTCAGCTTTTGCACCCGCGCCGATCCGAACGCCGACACCGTTGCCAACCAGGCTGCCTGCACCTTCCCGGTGCAAATCGGTGCGCGCGCGGCCGGCGCCACGCGCCCGTATGGCAACGTCGCGGACTATGCCACCGTGGCCGGCACGCCGCAGGCCACCTTTGCCAACGCCGATGGTGTGGACGTCGATATCAGCGGCCGCCCGCTCGGGGTGGACAGCAGCGGCAACACCATGGGCAGGTCCTCGCTGGCGCCCATCCGCTCCACCGTCACGCTCAACTTTGTCGGTGCGCTGGGGCCTGCCGGTGCGACCATCGCGTCCAGCGCCGCCGCACTGAACGCGCTGCAGATCACCATCATCACCACCTACGGTACCGGCGCCAGCGACTTCGTGCGCCTCGACGGCTACCGCACGCGCTACGCGCCGAACCTGGTGCCGCGATGACGCCGAACACCATGCCCCACCTGGTTTTCAGACACCCCCAGCGCGGTTTCACGCTGGTGGAAATGATCGTGGCGATCGTGCTCACCGCCATCATCGCCGGCACCCTGGTGCTGTTCATTCGACGGCCTGTCACCAGTTACCTCGACAGCGCCGGCCGCGCCGAGATGACCGACATCGCCGACCTGGCCTTGCGCCGCATGGCGCGCGAGATCCGCGCATCCCTGCCCAACAGCGCCCGCCTGACGCCGGCCAGTGTGCAGAACGGCGGCGTGTTGACCCTGGAATTCATCCCCACCTTCGGCGGCGGCCGCTACTTGTCGGTGGAAGACAGCACGGTGAGCGGCACGCCGCTCAGCTTTACCAGCCTCACCGCCAATACCTTCAGCGTGGTGGGCAGCGTGCCGCCGATCCAGTTGCCGCCGGCGCGCCAGGATTACCTGGCCATTTACAACCTGGGCGCGGGCTTCCAGGATGCCGATGCCTATGCCGGGACCAACCTGGCGCGCATCACCGGCCTGCCAACCGTGACGGCAGGCGCGCAGACCATCCAGAACATCAGCTTCAGCAGCCTGGCCGCGGCCGATCTGCCCGCCGGCAGCACGGTGTCCACGGTGGCCAATCCGTTTGCGGTGCCGGCCAACGCGGCCACGCCGCGCCCGGCCAATATGTCGCCGGACCAGCGGTTCCAGGTGGTGGGCAAGCCGGTGATTTTTCGCTGCGCCGGCAACGCCAGCGGCACCGGCACGCTGACGCGTTCGGTCGCGGCCACGTTCAGCACGACCCCATCGGCGCCGGACGCTGCTGCCGGCGTGCTGCTGGCCAACAATGTCGTGGCCTGCGATGTCACCATCGATAGCAACTCCCATCGGCAATCGGCGCTGGTGGGGCTGACGCTTACGCTGGGCCGGATCAAGCCGGAAGGCGGCCTGGAAACGGTGACCTTGGTCCATCAAATCCACGTGGACAATACGCCATGACCCTGCACTCGATGCAACGACTGGCCCACCGGCCCATGCCGCGCAAGGCATCCGGCGTGGCAATTGTGACCGCGATCTTCCTGCTGGTGGTGCTGGCCGGCCTGGCCGTGGCGGTGGTGTCGCTGACCGGCACGCAGCAAGTCACGCGCACCCAGGACGAGCTGGGGGCGCGCGCCTACCAGGCGGCGCGGGCAGGCATGGAGTGGGCGCTGTTCAGGCAGCTGCAAGACCGCAGCTTCAACTGCGCGCAAGTGAGCACCTTCGCGCTGCCTGCCAATACCACGCTCTCGGGCTTTACCGTCACCGTGCGCTGCGAAGGCCCTTCAGCCGGCTTTGGCGCGGCGGGCGGCGGCGCCGATCCGACTGCCGGCCGCATCACCATTACCTCGACCGCGTGCAACGCCGCGCCTGGCGCTGCCTGCCCCGCGCCGACGGCCAGCCCCGACTACATCCAGCGCGTGGTGAGGGCGCAACTGTAGGCCGGAGTGATCGCCGCGCAGCGTGAAAGAAACAAGCTGTACGGAAAAATGTGTATTTTTACGGCATGAATGTCAAATATTGTAAAAGTCTGCCGTAAGTTGAATATAATCAATGACATAACCACAGAGAAGCACGCGCATGGGATTTTTCACAAGAACTAAAAAGAAGGAAGGCTGGATTACTGTCTCCTTTTTGCGCGACGGACTGTGCGCCGCCCGCGTCCAGCGCGTGCGCGACGGTAAGGCCGTGGTGGAAGTGTCCGCTTTCCATCCTGCCGCCGACAGCCGTGCGCTGGCCGCGCTCGAACGCGCAGCGAAAGACCTCAAGCTGGCCAGCTACCAGCTCGGCACCATGCTGGGCGGCGGCGAATACCAGCTGCTGACGGTGGAAGCGCCCAACGTGCCGCAGGACGAACTGAAAACCGCCGTGCGCTGGCGCCTGAAGGATATGCTCGACTTTCACGTCGATGACGCCACCATCGACGTGCTCGACATCCCGGTCGATCCCAACGGCATGTCGCGCGGCCATTCGATGTTCGCGGTGGCCGCGCGCAACACGGTGATCCAGGCGCGCCAGGCGCTGTTTGCCGAAGCCCAGCTGGCGCTGACGGTGATCGATATTCCCGACCTGGCGCAGCGCAACATCTCGGCGCTGCTGGAAGTCGATGGCCGCGGCCTGGCCATGTTGTCGTTCGACGGCGACGGCGGCTTGCTGACGATTACCTTCAAGGGCGAACTGTACCTGTCGCGGCGCATCGACGTCACCATCGGGCAGTTGCTGGAACCCGATACCGACAAGCAGCAAGTCTGCTTCGACAAGATCACCCTGGAACTGCAGCGCTCGCTTGACCACTTCGACCGCCAGTTCAATTATGTGAACGTCAAAAAGCTGCTGCTTGCGCCCACCGGCGCGCCCGGCCTGCACGAATACCTGGCCGCCAACCTGTACACGCCGGTCGAGGCCATGGGCCTGGAGGACGTGTTCGACCTGGGCCAGGTGCCGGCATTGCGCGAAGTGGAACAACAGCAGCGCTTCTTCCTGACCCTGGGCGCAGCCCTGCGGCACGAGGAGGTGGTGCTGTGAGCCAGCAGATCAACCTGTTCAACCCGATTTTCCTCAAGCAGAAGAAGATTTTCACGGCAGTGCCGATGGCCGAGGCATTGGGCGCCATCGTGCTCGGCACGTGCCTGATGACCTGGTACGCCAGCCACAATGTCGCGCAACTGGCGCAGCGCGCAGCCAGCGGCAAGACCTTGCTGGCCGAGCGCGAGCGGCGCTTGCAGGATGCCAACCGGCAGTTCGCGCCGCGCCAGAAAAGTGCTGCGCTGGCCACCGGTGTGGCCCAGGCCCAGGCTGAACTGGCGGCGCTGCGCCGGGTGGAAGATTTCATCAGGCAGGGTACGCTCGGCAACAGCGCCGGCTACGCCGCTTACTTCCGCGCCCTCGCGCGCCAGAATGTCACCGGCTTGTGGCTGACCGGCGTTACCATCACCGGCGCCGGCACCGGGATCGGTTTGCAGGGCCGCGCCATGCAACCGACGCTGATCCCGCAATACATCGGCCGCCTGAAAACCGAGCCGGTGATGCGGGGTAAAACCTTTGCCAGCCTCGATATCGGCCGGCCCGACGTGGCAGCCGCGCCGTTGATATCGCCAGCTTCCGGCGTGGCAGGACAACCGGTGACTGCGCAACCGGCAACCGGCGTCATGGCGGCGCCGTACGTGCAGTTCAGCCTGCAATCGACGGGAGTGCAGGCCAGATGAAACAATTGAAAAACACCTGGAACAAGCTCAGTGCCAAGCTCGACGCGATGACCTTGCGCGAGCGGGCGCTGGTGTTCGTTGCCGCGACCGGCCTGATCCTGTTCCTGCTGTACACCATGGCGGTGCAACCGCTGCTGGCCAGGCAGGCCGCGCTGCTGGCGCAAATCCAGCAGCAGCAAAACCAGGTCAGCGGTATTGACACGGAAATCGCCGCCCGCGCCCAGGGCTTCGTGCTCGATCCCGATGCCGAGGCGCGCGCGCAGTTACAGCAGGCCCGCGCCGAGATCGACAGCATCGGCGCCAGGCTCGTGGCCGTGCAAAAAGGCCTGGTGGCGCCGGAGAAAATCGCGCCGCTGCTCGAACACCTGCTGCAGGGCGGCAAGTTGAAGCTGTTGGCGCTGCGGACCTTGCCGGTCACCGGCATGAACGAGGCCGCCGGACCGGCCGCGCCTGCCGCGCCTGCCGAATTCCAGGCGCCGGACCCGGCGGCAGCGCTGGAACCGGCCCTGCAACAGTCGGCCTTGCAAAAGACGCCGCCTCTTGCCACGCCAGCAGGTGCGTTGACTGCTGCGCCAACAACTGGGTCGACCAGCGCACCGGCAGCCGCGCCGCTGCCAGTAGCGCAACCGGAGCCCGGCAGTGTCGCCGGCGCCGAGGTCAAGGCGCCCGAACTGCTGTACCGGCATGGCGTGGAAATCGTGGTGCAGGGCAGTTACCTGGAGATGATCAACTACATGCAGGCACTGGAAGCGTTGCCGGTGCAACTGTTCTGGGGCGGCGCACGGCTCGACGCCCAGCAGTATCCGGAGGCGCGCCTGACCCTGACGCTCTATACCCTGAGCCTGGATGAGAAATGGATGAAACTATGAAGCGGGCCGCCGTCCCCGGCGCAACTGGCGCGTGGCTGGCGCGGGCAGCGGCGCAGAGGCCGACGTGGGAGCGCGCTCGCGCAACGGCCCATGCACTGGCGCAGGCACCGACACCGGCGCTGGCACCCGCATCGGCACTGGCGCTGGCGCAGGCACCGACACTGGCGTCGGCACCCGCACCTGCACTGGTTCGTGCACTGCCACTGGCCCTGGCCCTGGCCTTGGCGCCGGGCCTGGCCCGGGCGCAACTGGCCGATCCCACCCGGCCACCGCCCGAGGCACAACTGGCCGCTGGCGCGCAGGCCTCGCCGGTGCGCAGCGGCCCGCAACTGCAGTCTGTGCTGAATGGCAACCATGGCCGCCAGGTGGCCGTGATCGACGGCCAGGCGCTGCGCGTGGGCGACCAGATCAACGGCGCAACCCTGGTCCAGGTAGGCAAGGACCAGGTCGTACTGCAACACGGACGCGTACGCCAGGTCCTGAAACTGTATCCCGATGCCAGCGCCGCCAGCGGCACGGTCCGACGTCAACGCGCCTCCAATACCGCACCAGAGAATTGAACCGATTATGCAAAAGCACCTGTCCATCGCCGTCCTGACTACCCTGATCTTGAGCGGCTGCCAAACGGCGCCCAAGCGCGACACGTACAACCAGATCGGCGCCGAGGTCGATAGCGCGCTCAACGCCAAGCCGCCGGCCGCCAGCCAGGCCGATGCCGTGGCCAGCGCCTTGCTGCCGCCGGTGGCGCAATTGACCGAGCAGCTGCCCAAGGCGCGCGCGGTGCTGGAAGAGCGCTTCAATGTCTCGTTCAACAATGTGCCGGTCCAGCAGTTCTACAATTCCATCGTGGCCGGCACCCGCTACAACATGCTGATCAACCCGGAGGTGACCGGTAACATCACGGCCAATCTCAAGGATGTGACGCTGTTCGAAGCGCTGGAGGCGATCCGCGAACTGTACGGCTACGATTACAAGATCGATGGCACCCGCATCTACATCCGTCCGCTTACCATGCAGACCAAGATGTTCAAGGTCAACTACCTGACCGCTACCCGCAAGGGCGTGTCGAGCTTGCGCGTGTCGTCAACGTCGGTGGCCAATGCCGGCACCAGCAGCAGTGGCAGCAACAACAATGGCAACGGCAACGGTAACAACGACAATTCCGGCAATAACGGCAGCAACAATGGCAATAACGGCGACAACAGTGGCGGCAGCCGCTCGCAATCGCAGCGCGATGCGGCCAGTGTGCAGACCACGTCGGCCAGCGACTTCTGGGTGGAACTGAAAACCGCGCTCGACGCCATCGTCGACAGCGGCACCGACGGCCGCAGCGTCACCATCAGCCCGCAATCGGGCGTGATCGTGATCCGCGCCATGCCGGACGCGTTGCGTAACGTCGATGAATACCTGCGCGCCACCCAGATTTCGGTGGACCGCCAGGTGATCCTGGAGGCGAAGATCCTCGAAGTGGAATTGAACAGCAATTTCCAGAGCGGCATCAACTGGTCGGCGTTCGGCAAGCTCAGCTCCAACAGCCGCATTTCCGCCGGCCTGGTGCAGCCGGGCACCGCGTTGGCACCGCTGGGCGCCAACAATGCGGGAGTGACGGTCAATAACGGCAGTATTATCGCCAACCCCGGTGCGGCGATCGGTGCCGCCGGCGACGCCATGGGCTCGCTGTTCGGCCTGGCCTTCCAGACCAGCAATTTTGCCGCGCTGATTTCCTTCCTCGAAGGGCAGGGCACCGTGCACGTGTTGTCGAGCCCGCGCATCGCCACCCTCAACAATCAGAAAGCGCTGCTCAAGATCGGTACCGACGAATTCTTCGTCACCGGCGTCAGCACCACCACCAACAACAATGCCAACGGCACCGGCGTGACCACGCCGAGCGTCACGCTGCAACCGTTCTTCTCCGGCGTGGTGCTGGACGTCACGCCGCAGATCGACGACCAGGGCAACATCATCCTGCACGTGCACCCGTCGGTGAGCCAGGTATCCACCGTCAACAAGGCGGTCAACCTCGGCGTGGCGCTGGGCAGCCTGTCGCTGCCACTGGCGTCATCTTCCACGTCGGAGATGGACAGCATCGTGCGCGGCCAGAACGGCCAGGTGGTGGCGATTGGCGGCCTGATGCGCCAGGCCACGACTTCGGACCGCTCCGGCGTGCCGGGCATCGGCGGCTTGCCGGTGGTGGGTGCGCTGTTCCGTTCGACCGGGGAAGTGGTGCAGAAGCGCGAGCTGGTGGTGCTGATCAAGCCGACCGTGATCGAATCGACGTCGGACTGGAACCAGGACCTGCTCGACAGCAGCCGCCGCATCAAGGATCTCGATCCGCACCGTCGCGGGGGACGTCCGTAACCATGTACGCCAGACACTTCGGTTTGCGGGAAGCGCCGTTCAACATCACGCCGGACACCAGCTATTTTTTCACCTGCCCGCATGCGCAGGAGGCGTTGAATACCTTGCTGGTGGCGGCCAAAAGCGGCGAAGGCTTCATCAAGATCACCGGCGAAGTGGGCACCGGCAAGACCCTGCTGTGCCGCAAGTTCATTGCCACCATCGGCCCCGGCTTTGTCACCGCGTACATTCCCAACCCCTTGCTGGAGCCGCGCACGCTGATGCTGGCGCTGGCCGACGAGCTGGAAATCGTGCTCGAGCGCGACGTCGATCAGCACCAGTTACTAAAATCGGTCACCGCGCGCCTGATCGAGCTGGCCCGGCAGGACCAGCAGGTGCTGCTGCTGCTCGACGAAGCGCAGGCGATTCCGGTCGAGAGCCTGGAGGCGCTGCGCCTGCTGTCGAACCTGGAAACGGAAAAGCGCAAGCTGCTGCAAATCATCCTGTTCGGCCAGCCCGAACTCAATCTGCGCTTGCAGGACAACGCGATCCGCCAGCTGGCCCAGCGCATCACTTTCCACTATCACCTGGGGCCGCTCAAGCGCGACGATATCGAATATTATCTGGCGCACCGCCTGCGGGTGGCCGGCTACGACGGCAGCCGCCTGTTTACGCGCGGTGCGGTGGCGCGGCTGTACGGCGCCAGCGGCGGCATTCCACGGCTGGTGAACATCATCGCCAACAAGGCGCTGATGGCGTGTTTTGGCGAGGGACGGCAACAGGTGACGCGGCGCCATGTCAGCCTGGCGGCGCGCGATACCGTGCAACCGCGCTTGAAACCCCGGCTGGCGTGGATTGCGGCAGGCACAGCAATTCTGGTGGCCGCTTGCGGCCTGACTTGGACACTGAGCAAATGAGTCTGATCAATAAAATGTTGCAGGACCTCGATGCACGCGGTGGCGCGCGCGAGAAAGATTTACAGCAACGGGAACTGAAAGCGGTGCCGCTGCCCGAGCGCGAGCGCCGGCCGCTGGTCTACGCCGGCGCCGGCGTGGCAGTTGTGGTGGCGGCAATCGCCGGCTGGTATGGCTGGAAGTTCGCCCACCGGCCCGCGCCGGGACCGGTGCCGGTAATGGCAGCGCCGGCAGCTGCGTCGCCAGTGCTTGCGTCAATGCCAACCCAGGCTGCAGGGCCTGCCGCAGTGCCGGCCGGAACGTCGCCTGATGGATCGGTTGTGACGCCGGCCGCGACATCGCCTGCGACGACGGCTGTCAACTCGACTGCTACGCCGGCTGCAACGACGGCTGTCAACTCGACTGCTACGCCGGCGGCAACGTCAACTGGCACAGCCGCTGCAGCCTCGACTGGTACAGCGGCTGGGGCGCCGTCAACGGCAGCGCCGGCGATACCGGCCAGTGCTGCCGCAGCCGCAGCGCCGTCTTCCGCGCAGGCGGGCAGTGCCGCACCCGCACGTGCCGCCGTTACGCTTTCCGCCACCGCTGCGGCCACCCGGCGGGCAGCGGCGGCCGATGCCGGCACGCCACGCCAGCCGCGCCAGGGTGTCGCCCATGCCGACGGATCGGTCACCACCAAGCCGGAACTCACGCCCAGGCAATTATCCGAAAACACTTACCGCCGTGGACTGGCATCGTTGCAGGACGGCCGCCTGAACGCTGCCATGGCCGATCTTGAGCGCGCGCTGGAGATCGATCCGCGTAACGATGCGGCGCGCCAGACCTATGTTTCGCTGCTGCTGGAAAACCGCCGGCCCGACGACGCCATCCGCCAGTTGCGGCTGGCGCTGGGCATCGATCCGCGCCAGCCAGGCCTGGCCATGGTGCTGGCGCGGCTGCAACTCGAACGCGGCGGCCCGGCGCTGGAAACCCTGATGACCACGCTGCCATACGCTGCCGCCAATGCCGATTACCAGGGCTTCCTGGCAGGCGTGCTGCAACGCGCACAGCGCCACCCCGAAGCGGCCCAGTACTACCAGGCGGCGCTGAAGCTGGCGCCGCTCAACGGCGTGTGGTGGATGGGCCTGGGCATCTCGCTGCAGGCCGACCAGCACAAGGCCGAAGCGCGCGAAGCATTTACCCGCGCGCGCACCGGCAATGGCATCACGCCGGAGCTGCTGGCCTTTATCGACCGCCGCCTCGACCAATTGTCGCGCTAAGGCGGGAGCACAGGTTGTGCTGTAGTTTGTTTTGCAACGATGAGAGTGCCAGTCAACTAATATGAGAGTTCAGTGATAGCCGGAGTCGTGTCTTAATATTAAGATCGTGATGTTTATTTTAAGACAAATATCACCCAACATCTGATTGAGGCTCGGCATGAAACAATTCTCTTCAAAGCAAGCTCTGGCCGTCGGACTGACGCCGTTGTTGCTGTCGCTGGCAGTCGCCAACGCATACGCTGCCGACGCGGTACGCACCGGTAATGCCGGCCAGCATGGCGCCGACGCCACCGCGCCGCTCGCCGCTGGCGCCGCCGGCACGGCCGGCCAGTCGTTGACCATCAACCCCGGCAATGCCGGCGCCCTGTATAACCGCCTGACAGTCAGCGGCGGCCGTGGCGGCAATGGCGGCGCGGGCGGCCCGCCGCTGCAGGAAGGCGACGCCGACGCCGGCACCGGCGGCAGCGGCGGTCACGGCGGCGCGGCCAGCGCTACCACGCTCGACCTGACCGGCTACGCCGGCGCCAGCGCGCTCGGCGGCGACGGCGGCCATGCCGGCGCCACGCCCGGCTTTTTCAACTTCACGCCTGCCGATCCCGCTTACGGTAACGGCGGCAATGGCGGTGCGGCCAGCAGCAAGGCCACCACGACCGCCGTCGGCAATGCCACCGCGCTGGCGGTGGCCGTGGGCGGCACCGGCGGCGACGCCAATGGCGGCGCGGTCGGTATTGCTGGTGTTGGCGGCGCAGCTACCGCTGCCGCCCGCGCCACTTCGCTCACCGGTAACGTCTCGGCCACGGCCGAAGCCACCGGCGGCGCGGGCGGCAACGGCGCCGCCATCGCCTGGCGCGGCGCACGCGGCGGCAACGCCACGCTGACCAATGCCGCGCGCGGCACCACCACTGGCGGCACTGTCACATTGACCCAGCGCGCCACGGGCGGCAAGGGCGGCAATAATTCGGAAATCACGATTCCGCCGTTCCAGGACCTGGCGGCCGATGTCCGTGGCGGTAAAGCGGTCTCTACGCTGGTGTTGGAGGACCACACGGCAAGCGCGCTGACGCTCGATATCTCGAGCCTTGGCGGTGACGGTGGCAACCCGGCTTTTGGAACAGCATACGACGGCGGGGCCGCAGCCAGCGCCCTGACGCTTACCGCTGGCCGCAGCGGCGCCGGCATCGACGCGCTGGTGACCGCCGCTGGCGGCGCGAGCGGGTTCCAGTATAACAACAGCGGCATGGGTGGTGCTGCTACCGCCAGCGCCGACTTGCGCGGCAAGGGCGCGGTCAATGGCCGCGTGCTGGCCACTGGCGGCAATGGCGGCTTCGGCGGCAATGCCACCGCCTCGCTGCGCGCCAGCGGCGCCGGTACCGTGCGCGGCACGGTCGAGGCCAACGGTGGCGCGGGCCAGGATAACCGGTCCGTGCTCGACAAAAACAACTACGGCGCGGCGACGGCCAACCTGGCATTGTCGGGCGACGGCGCCCAGGGCGGCAGCTTCAGCAACGGCAGCTACGCCACCAGCAACACTACGGTGTCGGGCACCGGCATGCAGGCGGTCGATGTGCAGTCGCAGGCGGTGTCCAACGGCGCCAGCCCCCTCAATCTCGGCGCGGCAATCGCCAATACGGTCGTCAGCACGGTGCGCGCCGGCGTCGCTGCCGGCACTGCCGCCGTGCGCGCTGTCGCGGTCGCCCTGGGTGGCGAACGGATCGAAACCGCCACGGCGACCACCGACGTACGCGCTGCGGGCGACATCGTCGCCAGCAGCAGGGCAGTGGGCGGTTACACCAGCAACGGCGCCATCGACTCGCTGGCCGGCACATCCTTGAGCAAGGCCAGGGCGGTGACCAGCGGCGCGCACAACGTCAGCGTCACGTCCACCGCGCTCAGCAACATCGGCGACGCCAGTGGCGCGCGGGCGTTCCGGGGCGATGCCACTGCCAATGCCTACGGCCGTTCCGGCGGCGGCAATGTCGAGAGCGTCGCGGTGGCGCGCGGTGGCATTTCCAGCTACACCGTTGCCGAAAGCAGCAGCCATGCCAACGCTGCCGCCACAGCGGTCACCACCCGCGCCGGCGGTGTCAGCCTGGCGCGTGCCGAAGGCGAGGCGCTGACCCTGAACGTCAAGGCCACCGCGCAAGGCATCGCGGCAAGCGGCGGCGCAGTCACCTATGCGGCCGGCGCCAGCAGCGCGCGCGGCAACCTGGCGCAGACTTCGGCTTCGAGCCAGTTCCGCGCCAGCGCTTTCGCGTTGCCGCAGCTGGCAGCGGTATCCACCATGTCGGCGCACGTCGGCGCAGGTCCGGTCGATGCTGGCGCGCTGGGCCTGGGCGCCAATGTCGCCGCGGCGATTCCGACCGTGCTGGGCACGGGCGTGCACGCCGCCGGTATCGAAGCGCTGGTCGACGACAACCCGACCGTGCTGACCACGTCGGGCGAATTCAGCTTTGCCACCGACAGCGCGCAGCGCCTGCTGCTGGGCTTTGTATCGTCCACCTTCGCTGGCGCCGGTTTCGATGCGCTCGATCTCACCATCAGTAACAACGGCGTGACCCTGCTGTCGCAAAGCTTCACCACGCTCGCTGCCGCCAACCTGTTCTTCAACGACCACGTGCTGGACCTGGGCATGTTTGGCGCCGGCAACCAGCACCTGGTGATCAACTCGTCGATGACGTATGCCCAGCAAGGTGCGTACGCGTTCAACTATGTGCTCGGCGGCGGATCGTCGTTCAACACCTCGGCACTGGGCGTGGCCATGCTCGACAATGTGTCGGCGGTGCCGGAACCATCGGCGTGGCTGATGATGAGCCTGGGCATGGGCGGCATGCTGCTGGTGGCGCGCCGCCGCCGTAAGGCATCGGCTGCCTGAGCCTGAAACTAGCGGCGCCGGGTGGCTGCGTGACCGGCGGCCACCGGCGCGCCGGCGCGCCAGGCGCTTGGCGTCATGCCGAAGTGATTGCGGTAGGCGCGTGAAAAATGCGCGGGATGGCTGAAGCCGAACTGGTAGGCGATCTGGCTGATCGGCTGGCCGCTGCATTCGGGGTCGCGCAAGGCCAGGTGGCACAGTTTCAACCGGGTGTCCCACAACCAGGTGCTGAAGCTTTGCGCCTCGCCCGCGAACAGGCGGTGGATGTGCGCGGCTGAAATGCCGAGCGCTTCGACCACCTCGCTGATCGACAGGCCGCTGTCGCCAATCCGTTTGAGCGCGTACTGGCGGATGCGGCCCAGGTGGTACTGGCTCATGCTGGGCCGGCGCTGCTGCTCGGCCACCACCGCGCCCAGCGCGCAGGCGGCCAGGGTTTGCCGCAAAGCTTCCGCCGCGTGTACGGCTGCGGCCCGGGGCAGGGCGGCGTAGTCGGTGGCGGCATGGCAGTCGGCCATTGCCGTCAACAGCGCCACCTGCGGCTGGCGGCAGTTCTGCACCACGCCCAGCAGGGTATCGACTAGCGGACACAGGCTGCGCATCGGCGCTGCCGGTATCCGCGCCACCGTCACTTCAAACGTCTCCCCGAAATCCAGCCGGTACGGTTGTCCCGCTTCGTGCACCAGCATGTCGCCGGGGACCAGCCGCAATGTGCTGCCGCGCTGCACCAGCGTGGCGGTGCCGCGCCGCTGCCAGATCACCAATAAATACGGTTCATTGCTGTCAGTGTGCCAGGGGCTGTCGCGCTGCACGCTGTGGCGCGCGCCCGCCGCCTGGGTCACGGTCAGCGCGCCAAGCGTCTGGCTCCGGTACGTGCCGGGAAAGTCTTTGACAGTGTCCATATCGAACCAGGGGGCAGGGAGGTGTGTCACAGGTGTGGGCGGCATGGTGGTTCGGTTGTTGAGAGTTGGAATCAAGCAATGCGAGAGTCAGGGGAAATTATAACTTTTCTAATTGAATTACCATATTCGTAATAATAAAAATACATCCTGCCGTTGTTCCATCTTACAAAGAGGCAAGCCATGCATATGTTCCGCCCCCTCCCCGCGGTAAGCTATCGCGCCCTGTCTCCCTTGGTGGTGTCGCTGCTGATGGCCGTTGCCGCCGATTCTGTCCAGGCCGGCCAGACCGTGCGCGTGGGCGCCGCTGGTGCTGCCGGTGCGCCGGCGCAGCCACCGGCCACCGGTCACGGTGGTGATGGCGTGGCAGGCGAAAGCGTGCAGTTCGCCGTCGTCAGCAGCGAGGCTTACAACGCACTCACGCTCACCGGCGGCCATGGCGGCGCCGGCGGCGACGGCTACACGCAGATGCCCTGGCCTGCGGACGACTGGCCGCCGCCACAAGGCCTGGGTGGCGCCGGCGGCGCCGGAGGTGCAGCCAATGGCGCACTGGCAGCGCAGCGCGCGCGAGGCGCTGTCAGCGCCGCCACGGCCACGCTTGGCGGCGATGGCGCCCAGGGCGGCACCGACGGCTGCTGCATGACCGGGATGGGCGCGGGCGGTACCGGTGGCGCCGCAACCAGCGCTGCTCGGGCCGCCACCGGCGCAGGCGTCGCCCGCATCCTGGCGCAAGCGACCGGCGGCAGCGGAGGCGTCAGTCGCGAAGGCGGTGCCGCCCATGCCACGGCGGTCGCGTTGTCTGCAGCCGGCGCCGCCAGCGGCCAGGTCATTGCCCACGGCGGAACCGGCGGTAGCGGCCGGCCCACGGCATATGGGCTCACCTTCAATCCCGGCGCTGGCGGCAATGCCAGCGCCAGCCTGGCGCTGGCTGGCACCGGCATTGTCAATGGCGCGGTGCTGGCTACCGGCGGCGACGCTGGCAGCGCCTATACCGGTTGGGGACAGGTAGGTGCGGCCGACGCCACACTCGAACTGCGCGGCGCGGGTGCAACCGGCAGCGCCACTGCCATCAACGGCCACGGCGCTGGCAGCGCGGTGGCCACCAGCGTGGCGCGGGCAGTGACGACGGGAGCGGTGGTGGTGGATATCACCTCGACCGCGCGCGGCAGCCTTAATTCTGCCGGCGCTGCCAGCGTTGACGTCGATGCCGGTTACAGCGGCGCTGCCGCGGGCAACGCCGCGGTCACGGGGCGGGCGCTGGCGACCGGCGGCGCCGACTACCAGGCCAGTAACAGCGCTACCCTGATCCTGCGCGGAAACGGCGCCATTATCGGTGTCAGCGAAGCGCGTGGCGCCGACGGCTGGGACAGCGGCAGCTGCTACGGCGGTTGTGCAGGGGGCGCCAGCGCCTCCAGCGTTGCCACCGGTGCCACGCGCGGCGGCGGCAATGTCGACATCACGGCGCTGGCAGTAGGCGGCGCACCGAACCTGGACGGCGTGATACCGGCCGGCGGCGGCGCCACGGCGGCGGCCAGCGGCCAGTCCGGCAGCGGCGTGGTCACCGTGACGGCCCGCGCCCGCTCCTATTCGTCGTATTCACCCGACGAACCGTTTGTCAATCCGGAGGTAAGGGCCAGCGCCATCACTACAGCCGCAGGCGGTTCCAGCTACGCCCAGGCCATCCAGGAAAGCCTGGTCCCGTACGGCGAATACAGGGTCCTGGCCGAGGCATCCAGTGTGGGCAAGGGCGGCGCCCGGGCGGTGGCGACCGGTATCAGCAGCCCGGGCGGTTACGGCGGCATGTTGGAGAGCCGCGCCAGCGCCAGCGGCGCCGGCTTGAAGGTGTCCACCTATAACCAGCTGTGGGCGCTGTCGCGCGAAGCCAGCGTGGTCAGCGACGCCAGCGTTGGCGGCGTGCTGCAGGGCTTGCCTGTCAGCGATGGCAATACTGCGCTGGCATCGTCTGCAACCGGCTTGCCGGCCCAGGCAGACGTCGCCGGCTTGCTCGGCGCCAGCCCGACCCTGGCCGCCACCGATGCCAGCTGGCTGGGCGCCGGAGCGTATGCCTATTCCTCGAATACTATGGCGCTGGTATCGACCAGCGAGACGCAATATACGTTCGCGACCGCAGACGGCCAGCATTTACTCGTGGGTTTGTTCGGTGGACAAAGCCAGCCTGGCGGTGACCTTGGACTCAATTTTTCTGTCCGTAATAACGGCACGCTGTTGTTCACGCGCTCCCTGCTCGGTGACGAGCTCACGCCGTTCTTCACCGACCGCCTGCTTGACCTGGGGCTGCTGGGCAGCGGGCTGCAAAACCTGACCATCGCCACCCAGTGGTACGGCAGCACTTTCGATGGCGAGGCTGCCGGCTACGGCTTTCGTTACGTGATGGGCGTCTCGCCGGTGCCGGAACCGTCCACCTGGCTGGCGATGCTGCTGGGCCTGGGTATGCTGGCGATGGTGGCGCGTCGGCGCCAGGTGTGAGGGCAGTGGCTACAGGCTGGCTTGCGCGCCCCACACCTGCTTCATGCTGAAACGGATATTGGCATCGTCTTCGGTGATCGCTGCGGCGATGGCCGTGGCCGGCAGCGGTCTGGCTTCGGCGGCAACTGCCACGCCGGCCGTATCGCGCAGGCAGATTACCTGTGCCGCACCGTGGCTGCCTCGGCGGGTGACCACGCCGATTTCACCGCCGTCCAGGCGCACCAGGCAGCCGGGCGGGTAGTCGCCCAGTTCGTCATGGAAGAGTGCCAGCAGTTCCGGATCGACCGGGCTGGCGCGGTCTTCGCGCAGGTTGCGGATGGCGGCGTCGGGCAGGATCGAGCGCCGGTAGTTGCGGGCCGACACTTGCGCGCAATACCGGTCGGCCAGGCTCAGCAGTTTGGCGTTGAGGGTGACTTCCGGGCTGGCGATGCCAGCCGGATAACCGCTGCCGTCGTCGTTTTCGTGGTGCAGCAGCACGCATGAAATCCAGTCGTCGTCCTGCACCCCTGCGCATTGCAGCAGGTTGGCCGAATCCTCGGGGTGGCGCCGTACGATGGCCAGCTCTTCGCTCGATAGCGGCGTGTGCTTGTCCTGGAACGTGTCCTGGTGGCGCAGCATGCCCACGTTCATGGTCAGCGCGGCGGCGGTGAGGGTCGCCGTGTCGGCGCCCGTTTTACCGAGCCGGCGCGCCATGACCACGACGACGACGGCCGTCTCGATACAGTGGCGCACGGCGTAGGTGCCGGCGATCTGGTTGAGCAGGATGGCGGCCAGGGCGATGTCGGCGTGTTGCTCGACGGCGTGGACCACGTCGGCGGCGATCTGCCGCAGCGCGCCCTCGGCGTCGGGTTCGTTGCGCAGGTTTTCCAGCAGGTGTTCCAGCCGGCGGTTGCAGGCATTGAGCAGGTGCAGCACGGAGACCGATGACGTACCGGGATCGAGGTCGGCCATGGGGAACTCCTAGATGGTGGCCAGGCGCGAAAGGGCCAGCGCCAGCGTGGCGTCCTGCTTGGCAAAGCAGAAGCGCACGATGCCCGACTCGATGCCGTGCTGGTAGAACGCCGAGACGGGAATGGCCGCCACCTTGATCTCGGTGGTGAGCCACTCGGCAAATTCGGCCTCGGGCCGCGACGAAATTTTATCGTAGCGCACGCACTGGAAATACGTGCCGTCGGCCGGCAGCAATTCGAAGCGGGTGCCGGCCAGGCCGTCGCGGAACAGGTCGCGCTTGCGCTGGTAAAACGCGGGCAGCTGCAAGTACGGCTGCGGATCGGCCATGTAGCTGGCAATGCCATGCTGCATCGGCGTATTCACGCTGAACACATTGTATTGGTGCACCTTGCGGAACTCGGCCGTGAGCGCGGGCGGCGCCGCCACGTAGCCGATCTTCCAGCCGGTGACGTGGTACGTTTTGCCGAACGACGACACCACGAACGCGCGCGTTGCCAGTTCCGGGTGGCGGCACACGGACTCGTGGCGCTGGCCGTCGAATACCATGTGTTCGTACACTTCGTCGGACAGGATCAATATATTGGTGCCGCGCACGATGTCGGCCAGGGCATGCATGTCCGAGCCGCGCAAGATGCTGCCGGTGGGGTTGTGCGGGGTGTTGATGACAATGAGCCGGGTGCGGCTGGTGACGGCAGCGGCCACCTTGGCCCACGGCACCGTGTAGCCGCTGGCGCGCATGTCCATCTGTACGCATACGGCGGTGCCGCCCGCGAGGGTAATCGCCGGCACATAGCTGTCGTACACGGGTTCGATCACGATTACTTCGTCGCCCGGGTGCACGCAGCACAGGATGGCCGTGGTCAGCCCCTGGGTGGCGCCGGCGGTAATCGTGATGTCGTTGACGTCGTACTGCTGGCCGTACAGATGGGCGATCTTGGCGGCAATCGCCGCGCGCAGGGCCGGCACGCCGCTCATGGGCGGGTACTGGTTGAAGTCGGCCTGCAACGCATCCGTGACGGCATCGAGCAGGCTGCGTTCGCATGGAAAATCGGGAAAGCCCTGGCCCAGGTTGACGGCGTCCGCTTGCGCGGCCAGCATCGACATGCGGGTAAACACGGTGGTGCCGACGGCCGGCAGGCGGCTGGCAAGGACGGGGAAGTCTATGGTGCTGCTGCTGGGTTGGCTGCTAGTCATGTCGGCGATGTGGTGGGCAGATCGCCTATTCTAGCGCAGGTCGGCGCGTGCGCGTCACCCTTCGAGCGACCACTTCTCGGGCACCACCACCTTGAACATGCCGGCCTTGACCAGGCGCTTGCCCAGCTTGAGCAGCGCCTTGTCCTTGGTGATCAATACGCTGGCCTGGGCGTCGCGCGCCACTTCCAGGAATTTCTGGTCGTCGCGGTCGGTGCACACGGGCAGGCGCATGCCCGATTCGGCCGGCGCCACCACGCGGATCAGTGCGTCGAAGCGGGCAGCGGCCAGCGGCCGGCTGTCGTTGTCGAGCGGCAGATGCTTGTAGTGCAGCACGATATTGTATTCGTCGCGGCAGTCGGAACGGGTGACGGCTTCGACCTTGCCTGTCTCGAGCGCATCGAGCAGCACAGCCCAGCGCGGGTCCTTGAAAACGAACAGGTCGAGGCAGACGTTGGTGTCGATGACGATGCGGGGAACGGGTATCATGTCGGAAGTTCAGTAAATAGGTTAATCAGAATATGTTGATAGTGCTGTCGCCCGCCAAAAGTCTCGACCTCGAAACCCCTCCCACCACCAAGCTCACGTCCCAGCCCGCCTTCCTCGACCAGTCGGCCCTGCTGATTGACCGCCTGCGCGAATTTTCGCCGGACCAGATCGGCGAGTTGATGGACTTGTCCGACAAGCTGTCGTCGCTCAACGTGGGCCGTTACGCCTCGTGGACCACGGACACGACCGACGGCCGCCAGGCCATCATGGCCTTCAACGGCGACGTCTATGCCAGCTTCGACGCCTACAGCTTGAGCGCCAAACAGATCGATTACGCCCAGGCCCACGTCCGCATCCTGTCCGGGCTGTACGGCATGCTGCGTCCGCTCGACCTGATCCATCCGCACCGGCTGGAAATGGGCACGCGCCTGGTCACTTCGCGCGGCAAGAACCTGTACGATTTCTGGGGCGAGACCCAGACCCATGCCCTGAACGCGCTGGCAGCCGAGCAGGGCGCGAAAGCGCTGGTCAACCTGGCATCCGAAGAATATTTCAAGTCGGTCAAACCGAAGCTGCTCGATATCCCGGTGATCACGCCGCAGTTCGAGGACTACAAAGGCGGCAAGTACAAGATCATCTCGTTCTACGCCAAGCGCGCGCGCGGCCTGATGGCGCGCTACGCCACCGTCAAGGGACTCAGTGATCCGCAGAAACTGAAAAAATTCGACGTGGACGGGTACGCGTTCGATGCGCGGGATTCGAGCGAGACGACCTGGATTTTCCGGCGGAAGGTGGCGGAGTAAATCGGTGTAAAGGCGGCAGATCCGTCATCCTCGCGTACGCGGGGATCCATGGAACCTGTGAATATCGCCATAGTGACCAGCAGCCAGGCTGCGCATGCGCTCCATGGATCCCCGCTTTCGCGGGGATGACGGCTCAACCGCGATCGGTATTTATTTGCTGCTCCAGAACTTCCACCAGTGACGCTCGGCCTTCTTGCCTTCGTCGAGGAACTTGCTGTTCGGGTAGTTCAGGCGGAAGACGCGTTCGGTGTCGTTGCGCAGTTCGGTCATGCCCAGCTTGTCGTAGCTGCGGATCATGATGAACAGCGCTTCCTCGATCGATGGCGAATCGCGGTAGTCGTCCATGATGCCCATGGCGCGGTTGGCCGCTGCCAGGTACGCGCCGCGACGGTAGTAGTAGCGCGCCACGTGCACTTCGTACGACGCCATGGCGTTGACCAGGTAGCGCATGCGCTGGCGGGCGTCCGGCGTGTACTTGCTGTTGGGGAACTTGTCCACCAGTTGCTTGAACGCCGCGTACGCCTCGCGCGTGGCCTTCGGATCGCGCTCGGTGACATCCTGCTCGTAGACAAAGTTCAACAGGCCAACCTGGTCGTTGAAGTTGACCAGGCCGCGCAGGTAGTACATATAATCGACGTTGTTGTGATTAGGATGCAGCTTGATGAAGCGCTCGACCGCTGCCAGCGCTTGCGCCTGGTCCTGCGACTTGTAGTAGGCATAGGCGATCTGCATCTGCGCCTGCTGGGCGTAGGTACCGAACGGATAGCTCGATTCGAGGCGCTCGTACAGCTGAATTGCGCGCTCGTAGTGCGCTCCTTCGAGTTCTTCGGTCGCCTCCGAGTATAATTTCGAAGCGGTCCAGCCCTTTGTTTCGTCCGTCTTGTCCGAGAACACTCCGCACGCCGACAAACTAAGCATCACTAACGTTGCTGCGACTACCGATAATTTTTTTTGCATGTTGTTTTGCAAGAAGCTGTTTAACCAAAGTTTTACAATAGGCTGATTATAGCCGATGGGAATGCTGTGATATTAACTCCAAAGCCGAATTCGACCGAATCCTCCACCGAACTCGCCCTCGATCCCTCCGACCTCGACACCACGATCGTCCTCGACGCCGACGGCGACGAGGATGACAGCCTGGCGCCGATCGAGCTGGAACTCACGCCCGACGCGTGCGGCCAGCGCCTCGACAAGGTCATCTCGGGCCTGGTGCCGCAATTTTCGCGCGGCCGCCTGCAGATGTGGATTACCGACGGCTTCGTCAGCGTTGATGGCAAACCGGCAAAAAGCACCAAGGATACGGTCTACGGCGACGAGAAGATCGTCATTCTGCCCCAACCAGCGCCCGAAGACGAGGCTTTTAAACCGGAACAGGTAGAACTTAACATCGTTTTTGAAGACGACCACCTGATCGTCATTAACAAGCCGGCCGGCCTGGTGGTCCATCCGGGCGCCGGCAACTGGAGCGGCACGCTGCTCAACGGCCTGCTGTTCCACTGCCCGCAACTGGCCGGCGTGCCGCGCGCCGGCATCGTCCACCGCCTCGACAAGGATACCAGCGGCCTGATGGTCGTCGGCAAAACCCTGGCCTCGCAGACCGACCTGGTGCGCCAACTGGCCGCGCGCACCGTCAAGCGCGAATATTTCGCGCTGGTGTGGGGCACGCCGCGCATCAGCGGCACCATCGATGCGTCGATGGGCCGCCATCCGAAAGACCGCATCAAGATGGCGGTCTCGACCAGCATGGGCGCCAAGCCGGCCATTACCCACTACGAACTGCTGGCTAGCGGCGATCTCGACCGTCGTCCGGTCAGCCTGATGCAGTGCCGCCTGGAAACTGGCCGCACCCACCAGATCCGCGTGCACATGATGTCGATCGGTTTCCCGCTGGTGGGCGACACCACCTACGGCAAGCAGCACCTGTCCAACGTCTTCCCGCGCCAGGCCCTGCAAGCGCGCCGCCTGGGCCTGGTCCATCCGGCCACCGGCGAGCAGTGCGAGTGGGTCGTGCCGCTGGCCGAAGATTTCGCCGGCCTGATTGCCGAGGCCGGTATTGCCGAACCGGAACAGCACTGAAATGAACAGTAATCCACAGTGGCTGGTGCCGCATTGGCCGGGTCTGCCCGCCAATGTGGGCATATTGTCCACCACGCGGCGCGGCGGCGTGAGCCCTGCGCCGTATGACGACGGCATGGGGCAGGGCGGCCTCAACCTGGGCACCCACGTGGGCGACCAGCCGCACAATGTCGCCCGCAACCGCCAGATTCTGCGCGACATGCTGCCCGACGACCCGGCGTGGCTGGCGCAAGTGCACGGCACCGTGGTGGCCGACCTCGGCAAGGTAGGGCCGCAGCAAGTGCCCGAGGCGGACGCCAGCATGACCACCATCGCCGGCAAGGTGTGCGTGGTGATGACGGCCGACTGCCTGCCGGTGCTGTTCTGCGATGCGCGCGGCACCGTGGTGGCTGCCGCCCATGCTGGCTGGCGCGGCCTGGCCGCCGGCATGCTGGAAAATACCATCGAAGCGATGCGCGCCGCCGGTGCCGGCGACCTGATGGCCTGGATGGGGCCGGCCATCGGCGCCTACCAGTTCGAGGTGGGCGGCGATGTGCGCCAGGCGTTTTTGCAGGGCGCGCTGGACGATTCGAGCGTGCGCCACGTGACGGCGGCGTTTACGCCACTTGAACACAAGCCGGGCAAGTTCCTGGCCGACATCTACGCGCTGGCCCGGCATCGCATGCTGCGCGCCGGTGTGGCGCAAGTGCATGGCGGCGAATACTGCACGGTGGCCAATTCCGGGCGTTTCTACTCGTTCCGCCGCGATGGTGTGACCGGGCGTCAAGCCAGTTTGATCTGGCTCAAATAAGTATCAGGTAGCGCTGGACTTTTTAGCGTCTCGCGCCGCCTGTTCCGCCGCTTTGCGGCGTGCTTTTCTCTTGCCCGTTCCCGCGATGTAAATCAAGGTCCCCAGCGGCAGCACGCAATAGAACAAAAACGTTACAATTCCCGCGACGATGGTCGGCTCGGTGAGCGCCATCAGTCCCACGACGTAAATCCACGCAATAGCAACAATCAGCATGTAGCAACCCAGGTTAAGAGATATTCAATATTTTTTTAGGGAATCACACATGAATTTGCCCGATCCGCAAGCCATTGCCAACGCCTGGATGTCCCAGGTGGGCGACCCCAGCCAATGGCAATCCTGGTTCAGCAAGGCGCCCACCACCGAGGCGAACCCGATGGCCACCATGTTGCAGGATATCGGCGTTGCGCTCAAACCGGAAGCCATGGAGCAGCTGAAAAACGATTATCTGCGTGACTTTACCGCGTTGTGGCAGGATTTTTTGGCTGGCAAGGCGCCAGCCGTCAGCGATCGCCGCTTCAGCTCGGCAGCCTGGCAGGGCAATCCGATGTCGGCCTTCAATGCCGCATCTTACCTGCTCAATGCCAAATTCCTCAGTGCCATGGTGGAGGCGGTGGACACCGCACCCCAGCAAAAGCAGAAAATCCGCTTTGCCGTGCAGCAGGTGATTGATGCCATGTCGCCCGCCAACTTCCTCGCCACCAACCCGGAAGCGCAGCAAAAGCTGATAGAAACCAAGGGCGAGAGCCTGACGCGTGGCCTGGTCAATATGCTGGGCGATATCAACAAGGGCCATATCTCGCTGTCGGACGAATCGGCCTTTGAAGTGGGCCGCAACCTGGCCATTACCCCGGGCACCGTGATTTACGAAAATCCGCTGTTCCAGCTGATCCAGTACACGCCGACCACGCCCACCGTCAGCCAGCGCCCGCTGTTGATGGTGCCGCCGTGCATCAACAAGTTCTACATCCTCGACCTGCAGCCGGAAAATTCGCTGGTGCGCTACGCGGTGGAGCAGGGCAACACCGTGTTCCTGATCTCGTGGAGCAATCCGGACAAGTCGCTGGCCGGCACCACCTGGGACGATTACGTGGAGCAGGGCGTGATCGAAGCGATCCGCATCGTCCAGGACGTCAGCGGCCAGGACAAGTTGAACATGTTCGGCTTCTGCGTGGGCGGCACCATCGTTGCCACCGCACTGGCGGTACTGGCGGCGCGTGGCCAGCACCCTGCTGCCAGCCTGACCCTGCTGACCACCTTCCTCGACTTCAGCGACACCGGTGTGCTCGACGTCTTCGTCGATGAAACCCAGGTGTCGCTGCGTGAGCAGCAATTGCGCGACGGCGGCCTGATGCCGGGCCGCGACCTGGCTTCGACCTTCTCGAGCCTGCGTCCGAACGACCTGGTATGGAACTATGTGCAGTCGAACTACCTCAAAGGCAATGAACCGTCGGCGTTCGACCTGCTGTTCTGGAATTCGGACAGCACCAATTTGCCGGGCCCGATGTTCTGCTGGTACCTGCGCAACACCTACCTCGAAAACAGCCTGAAAGTGCCGGGCAAGCTGACGGTGGCCGGCGAAAAGATCGACCTGGGCCTGATCGACGCCCCGGCCTTCATCTACGGCTCGCGCGAAGACCACATCGTGCCGTGGATGTCGGCGTACGGTTCGCTCGACATCCTCAACCAGGGCAAGCCGGGCGCCAATCGCTTCGTGCTGGGCGCGTCGGGCCATATCGCCGGCGTGATCAACTCGGTGGCCAAGAACAAGCGCAGCTACTGGATCAACGACGGTGGCGCGACCGATGCCCAGGCCTGGTTCGATGGCGCGCAGGAAGTGCCGGGCAGCTGGTGGCCGCAGTGGGCCGGGTTCCTGGCCCAGCATGGTGGTAAAAAGGTCAAGCCCAAGGCCAAGCCCGGCAACGCCCGCTACACCGCGATCGAGGCGGCGCCCGGGCGTTACGTCAAAGCCAAGGGCTGACCACGGGGGGACCGTCAGACTGCCGGACTCGACTATTGGTTGCGTTGCAATAAATGCCAGCACTATTGCGAGTTTCTGCAATCTTTCTATTTTCCCCTCTATAATAGGATCAAGTAGGCACGTGAAAAGCGGACCGAAGTTCGCTTTTTGTTTCGAATTGTTGGAGACGCGCTGCGGCGCAATAAAAACGGACTTGTGATGAGTAGTGCGAAAAAAAATGCTGACCGCCTGATCAAAAAATACCCGAATCGTCGTCTGTACGATACCCAGACCAGTTCCTACATCACGCTGTCGGACGTCAAGCAGCTGGTGCTCGATAACGAAGTATTCACCGTGGTCGATGCCAAGACCAACGAAGATCTGAGCCGCAGCATTCTCCTGCAAATCATTCTGGAAGAAGAGGCCAGCGGCGCGCCGATGTTCTCGAGCGACGTGCTGTCACAGATCATCCGCTTCTACGGCCACGCCATGCAGGGCATGATGGGCTCCTACCTGGAAAAGAACGTCCAGGCCTTCACCGACATCCAGCGCAAATTCACCGGCACCACGCCCGGCGCCATCGACGGTAAAGCGTTTAGTCCTGAAATGTGGACCCAGTTCATGAACGTCCAGGGCCCGATGATGCAAGGCATGATGAACAACTACATCGACCAGAGCAAAAGCCTGTTCGTGCAGATGCAGGAGCAGATGCAGAACCAGAGCAAGACCCTGTTCGGCACCTTCCCGTTCGGCCCGGTGGTACCGCCAACCGACAAGAAGTAATTTTGCGCATTGGTGGAATTTGAACGGCACAGTGGCGTTGGCTACTGTGCCGTTTTTGTCTTATTAACGGCTATTGCTATTTGGTGCGGGATCGCCAGGAGTTTTGGCAGTGCCGACTCCGGCCTTGATTTCGGCGTGTTGTTGAACCTCGCCGATAAATTTATAACCAAGTACCAGTGCACCGATCACCAGAATAGTGACGACATTTACAATAAGATTTCCGCCGACGTCGCGCAGCCAACCCAGCCACGTACGTTTGGCAGCAAGCGCCTGATTGATGGTGGTGAGTTGAGACTGCAAATCTGCATTGACGGTCGCAATGTAGCGATACAGAACGTCCTGCCGGGTCTCTGTCTCGGCGCGGTGGGCCAAGTCGTCCAGACTTTCGTTGAGAAACGCTTGCGCCATAGCCTCTGCCTGTGAACGATAGGCTGCAATTGACGTGTCGAGCGATGCGATCGCATGAAACCGCTCGATTTCCTCGCGGCTGGCTACCACCGGAGGTAGCTTTGCAGAACTCAACTTTTTGCTGCTTGTAGCTAATGTAGGCCAAAGCGCCCACCAAGTCGTTGGGATCGGCAGTCAGCGTTTCATAAATGGTGTTGTAGGCCATTTGCTGCCCATATCACTCTGCCTTGTTCACTGCTGATCGTGCAAAGCGATACGCCTCGGACATTTTTTTGCTGGAAACGCCGACTTCCCGCATTAACTTTGCTGCAATCGGCGAGGAAGGCGACCGCGAAAGTGTGGGAAAGACCGGGCCGTTTAGAGCTTCTTGATGCGATGCAGGTTTGGCGACCATCCTGTGATTGATGGCGATGACGTCGCTGCGAGAGAAGGCTAACTTTGCCATGATGCTCTCCAGTTGGAATAAGCGTCGATTATACGCCCCCTGCACCCGCAGACATTCACGCCAGCCGTGAAATAGGCAAATTCCGACTCAGCGCTTCCCCGGCCGCAAAATCGACTCCAGCGCCGCAAACGACGGCCGCTGCTTCGCTGAAATTACCTTGCGTCCGAATTCCACCGCCAGTGACGGCGCGTAGCCGTTCAGGCTGGCGATGATGGTGACTTTTACGCACTGGAGCACGCCGGTCGATTCTTGCAGCTTGCGCTCGAGCAGGCTGGCGATCGGGCCGAACACGCCGTAGGCCAGCAAGATGCCGAGGAAAGTGCCCACCAGCGCGGCGGCAATCAGGTTGCCCAGTTCCGCCGGGGGCAGGCCGACCGAGGCCATGGTGTGGACCACGCCCATCACGGCAGCCACGATGCCGAAGGCGGGCAGGGCTTCTGCCACCTTGTGGATGGCGTTGATGGCCAGTTCGCCATCCTGGTGGTGGACGTCGATTTCGTTGTCCATCAGGTTTTCGATCTGGTAAATGTCGATATTGCCGTTGATGATCAGGCGCAGGTAGTCGGTGATGAATTCCACCAGGTGGGGATCGGCCATCACCAGCGGGAATTTCAGGAAAATCGGGCTGCTCTGCGGGTTGTCGATTTCGTTCTCGATGGCCATCAGGCCTTCGCGGCGGGCCTTGGTCAGCAACTCGAACATCAGGCTCATCAGGTCCACGTACAGGGCGCGGGTCTGGCGCGCGGACTGAAACAGCGAGGGCAAGGCGTCGTACACGGCCTGGCGCGACTTGGCGTCGTTGGCGATCACGAAGGCGCCCAGTGCGCCGCCAGCAATCATCAGAAATTCATAGGGCTGGAACAAGGGCGCCAGGTGGCCGCCCTCGAGCGCAAAGCCGCCAAATATCGCGCCCAGGGCGATAACGATGCCAACAATAACTGCCATGGAAGGTCCAATCGTGAATTCCGACAAGGCACCACGATACCATCTTGCAGTATGGAAAGATATACAGATGAGCATGGATCCAACATCGATGCAGCATGCGCGGTGGTGAGGGCTTCTCCGCAGCAAGTGCGATCGGGTATAATGCCCGATTGCCCGGCATCTTCATGACACCCAACATGCAATCGCAACCACTTTCCCGTATCACCAAGCCTGCAGCAGCCACCACCATCAGCGGTGCGGCGCCCAAAGTCGGCTTTGTCTCGCTCGGCTGCCCCAAGGCGCTGGTCGATTCCGAACAAATCCTGACCCAGCTGCGCGCCGAGGGCTACGAGACTGCCAAGTCCTATGACGGCGCCGACCTGGTGATCGTCAACACCTGCGGCTTCATCGACGCGGCCGTGCAGGAGTCGCTCGACGCCATCGGCGAAGCGCTGGCCGAAAACGGTAAAGTCATCGTGACCGGCTGCCTCGGTGCGAAAAAAGACGCCGCCGGCGACGACATCATCATGAAGGTGCACCCGAAGGTGCTGGCCGTGACCGGTCCGCACGCGCTGGCCGAAGTGATGGACTCGGTGCACTTCCACCTGCCCAAGCCGCACGAGCCGTTCATCGACCTGCTGCCGCCGCAAGGCATCAAGCTCACGCCGAAGCACTACGCTTACCTGAAAATCTCCGAGGGCTGCAACCACCGCTGCTCGTTCTGCATCATCCCGTCGATGCGCGGCGACCTGGTGTCGCGCCCGATCGGCGAGCTGCTGCTGGAAGCGGAAAACCTGTTCAAGTCCGGCGTCAAGGAACTGCTGGTGATTTCGCAGGATACCTCGGCCTACGGCGTTGACGTCAAATTCCGCACCGGGTTCTGGAACGGCCGTCCGATCAAGACCCACATGACGCAGTTGATGGAAGCGCTGGGCGAGCTGGCCAAGTCGCACGGCGCCTGGGTGCGCATGCACTACGTGTACCCGTACCCGCACGTGGACCAGGTGATCCCGATGATGGGCGAGCACGTGCTGCCCTATCTCGACATCCCGATGCAGCACGCGCATCCCGACGTGTTGAAGCGCATGAAGCGCCCGGCCAGCGGCGAGAAAAACCTCGACCGCATCCTGGCCTGGCGCAAGATGAACCCGGACCTGACCATCCGCTCGACCTTTATCGCCGGCTTCCCGGGCGAGACCGAAGAAGAGTTCCAGTACCTGCTCGACTTCCTCAAGGAAGCGCAGATCGACCGTCTTGGCTGCTTCGCCTACTCGCCTGTGGAAGGCGCCACTGCCAACGAACTGGCCAACCCGGTGCCGGAAGAAGTGCGCGAAGAACGCCGTGGCCGCGTGATGCTGCTGCAGGAAGAAATCTCGAAGAACCGGCTGAAGGCCAAGGTCGGCAAGACCGTGCGCGTGCTGATCGATGAAGTCAACCGTACTGGCGGCGTTGGTCGCTCGGCAGCCGATGCGCCCGAAATCGACGGCGTGGTGTACGTGAAGCCACCGTACGAGCCGCACAAGAAGCTGGTCGTCGGCCAGTTCGTCGATGTGCGCATCACGACTTCCGACGCGCATGACCTGTGGGGCGAGGCGCAATAAGCTGCTGCGGGGCGGCTATAATACGGGCGGAGCATCGATCATCTCGATGCTCCGCCTTTTTTTATTCGCTTGCTCCCTTGATGACCACCAAAAAATCCCCGCAGACCGCCCTGATCCACTCCGACTACCGTCCTCCAGCAGGTTTCAGTGCATTCCCCACCGCGATCCACCACGCCTCCACGGTGCTGTTCGAAAACGTGGCCGCGCTGCGCTCGGGCGAGTGGAAGGACAAGAATGCCTATACCTACGGCCTGCACGGAACGCCCACCACCTTTACGCTGGAAGCCCGGCTGGCCGACATCGAGGGCGGCACCCAGTGCCTGCTGGCGCCCAGCGGCCTGGCGGCGATCGCCATGGTGGACTTTGCGCTGCTCAAGACCGGTGACGACGTGCTGTTGCCCGATAATGTCTATAACCCCAATCGCGAACTGGGTCGCTGGCTGGAAGCCGACTTCGGCATCACCGCGCGCTATTACGACCCGCTGGTCGGCGCCGGCATCGCCGAACTGATACTGCCGAACACAAAACTGATCTGGACCGAGGCGCCGGGTTCGGTGTCGATGGAAGTGCCGGACCTGCCGGCCATCTGCGCTGCCGCCCATGCGCGCGGCGTGCTGGTCGCATTGGACAACACCTGGGCGGCCGGCCTGGCCTTCAACGGTTTCGAGCACGGCGCCGACATCGTCATGCAGGCCCTGACCAAGTACCAGTCGGGCGGCTCGGACGTATTGATGGGCGCCGTCATCACGCGCGACCGCGCCATCCACGACCGTCTGAGCCTGGCCCACATGCGCCTGGGCCTCGGTGTGGGTGCGGACGACGCCTACCTGGTGCTGCGCGGCCTGCCCACCATGCGCCTGCGCTTTGACGCCCACGACAAGTCCGCGCGCAAGGTGGCGGCGTGGCTCAAAACCCGTCCCGAGATCACCCGCGTGCTGCATCCCGCGCTGGCCGACTGCCCGGGCCACGATACCTGGCAGCGCGACTTTACCGGCGCCGGCGGCCTGTTCTCGGTGCTGTTCGACGCGCGCTACACGGAAGAACAGACCGACCGCTTCATCGATGCCTTGCAGCTGTTCGGCATCGGCTACAGCTGGGGCGGCGCCAACAGCCTGGCAGTCCCGTACCGCATCGCGCACATGCGCAAGAACTGGCAAGACCGGGGCATCCTGGTGCGCTTTAACATCGGCCTGGAAAGCGCCGATGACCTGATCGCCGATATTGAACAAGCATTGGAGTTGATGAAATGAGTCGTTTCTGGAGCAAAGTAGTCCACGGCCTGACGCCATACACGCCGGGCGAGCAGGTGCGCATGCCGGGCCTGATCAAGCTGAACACCAACGAGAACCCGTACGGCCCGTCGCCGAAAGCAGTCGCCGCCATGCAGGCCGCCGTGGACGACGATCTGCGCCGCTACCCCGATCCGGCCAACCTGGCGGTCAAGGATGCGGTGGCGCGGCGCCTGGGCGTGCGGCGCGAGCAGGTTTTTGTCGGTAACAGTTCCGATGAAGTGCTGGCCCACACCTTCCACGCGCTGCTCAAGCACGAACTGCCGCTGCTGTGCCCCGACATCAGCTACAGTTTTTACGCCACGTATTGCAGCCTGTATGGCATCACGGCCGTGCAGGTACCGTTGAATGACCGCTTCGAGATCGACGTCGAACACTACAACGCACCGTGCGGCGCCATCATCATCGCCAACCCCAATGCGCCGACCGGCATCGCGCTGTCGCTGGCGCAGATCGAGGCACTGCTGCTGGCGCACGCGGACCAGGTGGTGGTGGTCGATGAAGCCTACGTGGACTTCGGCGGCGAAAGCGCCAGCGCGCTGGTGGACCGCTACGACAACCTGCTGGTAATCCAGACCCTGTCGAAATCGCATTCGCTGGCCGGCCTGCGGGTGGGGTTTGCGGTCGGCCACCCGGATTTGATCGCGGGCCTGGAGCGCGTAAAAAACAGTTTTAACTGCTACCCGCTGGGACAGGTGGCGCAGGCCGGCGCGGTCGCTTCGCTGGACGACGTCGAATACGCGCAGCAGACGGCGCGCGCGGTCATCGCCACGCGTGCGTGGCTCACCGCCGAGATGCTGGCGCTTGGCTTCGAGGTGCTGCCGTCGCGCGCCAATTTCATCTTCGTGCGCCACCCGCAGCATGACGCGGTGAAGATTGCCGCCCGCCTGCGCGAGCGGGCGATTCTGGTGCGCCACTTCAAGCAGGCGCGCATCGATCAGTTCCTGCGTATCTCGATTGGTACCGATGCCGAATGCGCGGCACTGGTCGATGCATTGAAGACGCTGCTAGCCTGATCCGTTCTGATATACTGTATGCATGCACAGTATATCGAGACGAGGTGGGACGTGGAACTGACGGACAAACTGGAAATCCTGGCCGATGCGGCCAAGTACGACGCCTCGTGCGCCAGCAGCGGGGCGCCCAAGCGCCATTCGGTGGGCAAGGACGGCTTTGGTGCCACCACCGGCATGGGCATCTGCCACAGCTATACGCCGGATGGGCGCTGCGTCTCGCTGCTCAAGATCCTGCTGACCAATTACTGCCTGTACGACTGCCAGTACTGCGTCAACCGCCGCACGTCCAACGTGCCGCGCGCACGGTTCACAGTGGCGGAGGTGGTCAAGCTCACCAAGGATTTCTACCTGCGTAACTACATCGACGGCCTGTTTCTCAGTTCCGGCATCATCCAGTCGGCCGATTACACGATGGAACAGCTGGTGCAGATCGCCCGCGAGCTGCGCGAGGTGCACCAGTTCCGTGGCTACATCCATTTGAAAACCATACCCGATGCCGACCCGGCGCTGATTGCCGCCGCCGGCCGCTACGCGGACCGTCTCAGCGTCAACATCGAGCTGCCGACGCAGGACAGCGTGCAGAAACTGGCGCCGGAAAAGAGCGTCCACACCATCAAGCTGGCGATGGGCTCGATCCGCCGCAAGCTTGACGAAAAGGCCGAGGAGCCCAAGTCGCCGCGCTTTGCGCCGGCCGGCCAGAGCACGCAAATGATCGTGGGCGCCGACGCCAGCGACGATCAGCAAATCCTGAAAACCGCCGAAACCCTGTACGGCAGCTACAAGCTCAAACGCGTGTACTACTCGGCGTTCAGCCCCATTCCGCAAAGCCCGAAAAGCGTGCCGCTGGCGCCCCCGCCCATGATGCGCGAGCACCGCCTGTACCAGGCCGACTTTTTATTGCGCAGCTACGGCTTCCAGGTCGATGAGCTGCTGCCCGAGACCGGCAACCTGGCGCTCGACATCGACCCCAAGCTGGCGTGGGCTTTGGCCAACCGCGAACACTTCCCGATGGACCTGAATCGCGCCGAGCCGCACATGATCGCCCGCATCCCCGGCATCGGCCTGCGCAACGCCCAGCGCATCGTCGATCTGCGCCGGTTGCGCCAGGTGCGCTACGCGGACCTTACGCGCTTGAAGTGCAGCATGAAGAAGATCTCGCCGTTCATCATCACGGCCGATTACATCCCGGTCAATGATGCCGGGCCGTCCGAGCACCTGCGCCGGGCGATGGCCGTGCCGGCCCAGCAGATGAACCTGTGGCCGGAGCTGCAAGCGGCATGACGCGGCGGGTGGTGCAAACGTTTGCCGAATGGCGCACGGCCGCCCGCGACCTGGTGGCGCGCAGCATCGCGCCCGAGTACGTGGAGTGGGCCAGCGAGCCGGAAGACGGCGACCTGTTCTCCGGCTTCGGCTCGCAGGCCGGCGCGGCGGCGCTCAAGGCTGCGCCGCCGCCGGGCGCCGAGTTGCGCCTGCCGCGCCAGCTGATGGACATGATCGAGGACGCCGCCTGCTTCAATGCGCTCGACCGCTGGTCGTTTTTATACAAGGTGATCTGGCGCTGGCATTTGGGCGAGCGCGACGTGGTGTCGCCGGCCGATGCCGACGGCGCCCGCCTGTACGCGATGGTCAAAGCCGTGCACCGCGAGCAGCACGACATGCATGCCTACGTGCGCTTCCGCGAGCGCAAGGAGGAGGACGGCGCGCCGCGCTTCGTGGCGTGGTTCGAACCCACCCACGACGTGCTGCCGCAGGTGGCACGCCATTTCGCCCGCCGCATGGGGCCCATCACCTGGATGATCGCCACGCCGAACCAGGCCATCCTGTGGGACGGCGAGAAATTGATCGAAGCGCCGTCGCTGCTGCGCACCGCAGCCGATATCGAGGACGCCGGCGAGGCCCTGTGGCTCACCTATTACCGCAGCATCTTCAACCCGGCACGCGTCAATGCCGACCTGCTGCGCAGCCATATCCCGTCGCGGTTCTGGAAGAATTTACCGGAAGGCGCGATCGTGCCGGCCATGGTCACCGCCGCCAACAACGGCGAGCGCCGTACCGGCCAGACCGGCACCGTGGGCCAGCGCGGCGGCGCCACCAGCATCCCGATCGCACCGGAGCGCGCACAGCCGCAGCGCGAGGTACCCACGTCGCTCGACCAGTGCCGCCGCTGCGCGCTATGGGAAAACGCCACCCAGGCCGTGGCCGGCGTGGGACCGGCGCAGGCGCGCATCATGCTCGTCGGCGAGCAGCCGGGCGACCAGGAGGATTTGCAGGGTTTGCCGTTCGTGGGGCCGGCCGGCGCGGTGCTGCAACAGGCCATGCAGGAGGCCGGGGTGGACCGCGACAGCATTTATCTGACCAACGCCGTCAAGCATTTCAAGTGGGAGCCGCGCGGCAAGCGACGGCTGCACAAGACGCCGGCGCAGCGCGAGGTGGCCGCGTGCCACCTGTGGCTGGAAGAGGAGCTGAAACGGGTACAGCCGCAAGTGGTGGTGGCGCTGGGCAGCACCGCGCTGAAATCGCTGCTCCAGGACGGCTCGGCCACCATGACGTCGATGATGAACGATGGCCACCCGGCGCCGGTGCAGCACGACGGGCGCTGGGTGGTTACCGTCTATCACCCGTCGTACGTACTGCGCGCGCCCGATGAAGCGGCGCGGCGCCAGGCCTACGGTGTGATCGTCGAAGGCCTGCGCCAGGCGCTGCAACTGGTCGGGCGTTAGACGGCGGCCGCTTCGTTGTTACTGAGGCGCATGAAGCCGGCGATCAGGCGGTAGGCTTTCCACAACCAGGCGCCGAGCCAGACCAGGTAAGCCAGCGGAATGCCGATGATGGTGATGAACGCCAGCGCACCGACGGCCACCCACACCACGTACCACCAGAACGAACGGATCATCCACGTGTGGTGGCTGTGCACGAAGGTGCCGGTGGTGCCGGGGCGCTGCGCATAGTTGATCACCAGCGGAATCACCGAGAACAGGCCCAGCGAAAAGATGAAGCTCACGGCATGCACGATGTACAGCCACCAGGCGGTGGTCTTGGCCGAGCTGTCACGACCATCGAGTATCAGATCCTGCGACATGGCGATTCCTTTAAAGTGACAATGGTGTCAAAAGTATAGCGGAATCGCCCAGTGTTTAGCGAGTTTCATTGTGCGGTGGCGTACCAACCTCACGTTGCAAGAATATGCCTATATCTGCGAACAACTCGGCCTGGATAGCGGCGCGGTCGAAGCCGGGCGGATCCTGCGACGGATGGAATTCCGGCTTGGTCATCTCGGGCGGGAATTTGCTCATGAACGAGAAATGGGCCGCACCAGCAAACACCTTGTAGACCACCTGGGCGCGGTCGGCCACGCCATCGAGTACGTTGAGTGCGTGTTCGAACGGCGTGTTGACGTCCCGGTCGCCGGTGATCATCAGGATCGGCAGCCGCACGGTGCGCAGTGCTTCGGGACGGAACCAGGCAGTGGCTGGCGCCAGCAGCACCAGTGCGCGCACCCGGTCGTCGGGCGTTACCGGCACCGGCTGCGGCGGGTTGGTCTTGCGCTCGTATGGCCCGGTCCACGGCTTGCCGCCGGCTACCGCCAGCGCCGTGTAGCCGCCGATCGAATGGCCGATGACGGCGACGCGGTCCGCGATCAAATGGTCTTTCAGTTGATCGTAGGCGGCGTCGATGACCAGCGTGATGTGGCGCGGCCGGTTGGCCAGGTTGGCGGCGGTGTTGGCGCGGTTGTTGTTATGGCGCGTGTTGCCGGTATGGGCGGGCAGGGCGACGATGTAACCCGATTGCACCAGGTGTTTCGCCAGCTCGCGGTACGCCCACGGCGTGCCGGCATTGCCGTGCGAGACCACTACCAGCGGAGACGGCCCGCCCACCGGCGCAGCATTGAGCGCCACATCGAGCGAATACGGACCGAATTGTTCGGCCGCTTCCACGCCCTCGGCCGGATACAGCAGGGCGAGGGGGATCATCGCCTGCTGCACGGTGTCTGTCACCTCGAGCAGGCGGCAGCCGCAAACCGCCATTTATGCCAGCAGCGGCAGGATGCCGTCGAGCCCCACGAAGTTGAGCGCCACGCTGGCCTGCTCGCGCACCACCGGCTTGGCGCGGAACGCCACCGACATGCCGGCAATGCTCATCATTTTCAGGTCGTTGGCGCCGTCGCCCATGACGATTGCCTCCGATAGAGAAATGCCCAGCTCCGCGCATACGCGTTCCACGGTTTGCTGCTTGGCTTCGGCATCGACGATGGCGCCCACCACCTTGCCGGTCAGTTTGCCGTCGATGATTTCAAGCTCGTTGGCGTGGGTATAGTCAAGATTGAGACGCTGTTTCAAGCGGTTGGTGAAATAGGTGAAGCCGCCGGAAACCAGCAGGGTTTTCAGGCCGGCTTGTTGCACCGCTTGCAGCATGGCTTCCGCGCCGGGCGAAAGTTTCAGACGCTCGTCGTACACGCGGTCCAGTGCGGAAGCGTCGAGGCCTTCGAGCAGCGCCACGCGGCGCGTGAGGCTGGCGGCGAAATCGAGTTCGCCGCGCATGGCGGCCTCGGTAATCTCGGAAACCTGTGCCTTCAAACCCTGCATGTCGGCGATTTCATCGATGCACTCGATGGTGATCAGGGTGGAATCCATGTCCATCGCCACCAGTTTGAAATCGGTCATTTTCTGCACGCCGATGATATAGGTGGCGTCGAGCTGGGCGGCGTTGGCGGCCACCTCGATGGTCTGGCGCAGCGCCGGCGAGAACGCAATGCCTTCGCAGCGCACGGCGCGGTCGCTCAGCCACGTGAGCGCCTGCGGCGCCGTCAGTGCGGCAATGCGTTCGAGTCGTGCGCGGCAGTCGTCGCGCCCTTGTAATACCAGGTTCATGGATTTTGTGGCTATTGTCATTGTTCGTACGAGTTGTAGGCTACGGTGTTCAGGTAACGCGTGTTTAAGGTACGACCTTAGGCGCGTGCGGTCAACCCTTGATTAGTTGCCAGTGAGTTGTTTAATTGCACCTTTAATCTGGGCGACCCGCGCAGCCAGGTCCGGCATGGCGGCCGTGATCTTCAGTTTGTCCTGGCCGGCGAGCTTGATCTGGCGGTTTTTCTGTATCAGTTCGATGATGCGCATCGGGTCGATCGGCGGCTTGGCCATGAATTGCAGGCTGGCCGCTTCGCCGTGGGCGTCGATCTTGATGATGCCCACGGTCTTGGCGGCGATGCGCAGGCGGTGGGTTTCGATCAGCGCCTTGACCGGGTCGGGCAGCTTGCCGAAACGGTCGATCAGCTCTTCCTGCAAATCGTCGATCTTGTCCTGGACCGTGCAGTTGGCCATGCGCTTGTAGATCGACAGCCGTTCGTGCACGTCGCCGCAGAAGTCGGACGGCAGCAGCGCCGGCGTGTGCAGGTTGATCTCGGTGGTGGTGGACAGCGGGGCGGCCAGGTCGGGCTCCTTGCCCGCCTTGAGCGAGCGTACCGCTTCGTTCAGCATGTCGGTGTACAGCTGGAAGCCGATTTCGGTCATCTCGCCCGACTGGTTGTCGCCGAGGACTTCGCCCGCGCCGCGAATTTCGAGGTCGTGCATGGCCAGGTAGAAGCCGCTGCCCAGTTCTTCCATCTGCTGGATGGCGTCCAGGCGGCGCTGCGCCTGCTTGGACAGGCCCTGCACGTCGGTGACCAGCAAATAGGCGTAGGCCTGGTGGTGCGAACGGCCCACGCGGCCGCGCAGCTGGTGCAACTGCGCCAGGCCGAACTTGTCGGCGCGGTGCATGATGATGGTGTTCGCGGTAGGCACGTCGATACCGGTTTCGATAATCGTGGTGCACAGCAGGATGTTGTAGCGCTGCGCCACGAAGTCGCGCATCACTTTTTCCAGGTCGCGCTCGTGCATCTGGCCATGGGCCACCGCAATGCGCGCCTCTGGCAGCAATTCGGTCAGCATCGCCAGGCGGTTCTGGATGGTTTCCACCTCGTTGTGCAGGAAGTACACCTGGCCGCCGCGTTTGAGTTCGCGCAGGCAGGCCTCGCGGATGATCGACTCACCCTCGCTGCGCACGAACGTCTTGATGGCCAGGCGCTTTTGCGGCGCGGTGGCGATGATGGAAAACTCGCGCAGGCCTTCGAGCGCCATGCCCAGCGTGCGCGGGATCGGCGTGGCGGTGAGCGTGAGCACATCGACTTCGGCGCGCAGCGACTTGAGCGCCTCCTTCTGGCGCACGCCGAAGCGGTGTTCCTCGTCGATGATGACCAGGCCCAGGCGCGTGAACTTCACATCATCCGACAGCAGCTTATGGGTGCCGATGACGATATCGAGCGTTCCGTCGGCCATGCCCTTGATGGCCTGGTTGATTTCCTTGCCGGTGCGGAAGCGCGACATCTCGGCGATGCGCACCGGCCAGTCGGCAAAGCGGTCGGCAAAGGTTTGCGCGTGCTGTTCGGCCAGCAGCGTGGTCGGGGCGAGAATGGCCACCTGCTTGCCGCCCATGACCGCGATGAACGCGGCGCGCAGCGCGACTTCGGTCTTGCCGAAGCCGACGTCGCCGCACACCAGGCGGTCCATCGGTTTACCGGACGTCATGTCGCGGATGACGTTGTTGATCGCTTCCTGCTGGTCGGGCGTCTCGTCGAAGCCGAAGCTCTCGGCAAAGCGCTCGTAGTCGTGCGCCGAGTATTCGAACGCGTGGCCCTGGCGCAGCGCGCGGCGGGCGTACAGGTTGAGCAGCTCGGCAGCGGTGTCGCGGATCTGTTCGGCCGCGCGGCGCTTGGCCTTTTCCCACTGGCCGGAACCGAGCGTGTGCAGCGGTGCGTCTTCCGGTGCAGCGCCCGAGTAGCGCGAGATCACGTGCAGCTGTGACACCGGCACATACAGCTTGGTGTCCTTGGCGTATTCCAGGTGCAGGAACTCGGTCTCTCCTTCGCCGAGGTCCATGCTGGTGAGACCCATGTAGCGGCCGATGCCGTGATTGACGTGCACCACGGGGTCGCCGATCTTCAGTTCGGACAGGTCGCGCACCATCGATTCGACCTGCGTGACGGCTTCCTGCTTCTTCTTGCCCACCCGGCGGCCCGAACCCGCATACAGCTCGGTCTCGGTAATGAACACCAGGCGCTCGGTCGGCGTGGCCAGTTCGAAGCCCGCGTGCAGCGGCGCCACGCCCAGCGCCAGTTTGGCGTCGGACGTGGCAAATCCTTCGAAACCTTCGACCGGCGTGAGGGCCAGGTCGTACTCGCTGAAGTACTGCTGCAGCGTTTCGCGGCGGCCGTTGGTCTCCGCGCAGATCATCACGCGCGTGCCCGCCTGCAGCAAATAGCTGCGCAGGTTGGTGAGCGGATCTTCCAGGTGGCGGTTGACGGCGATGTTCGGGATGGGCGCCGACAGCTCCGATGCACCCTGGTCCGGGTCTTTCGAGATCACCATGCGGCCGTACGGCTTGGCCAGCGTGAAGAACTGCTCGTCCGACAGGAACAGCATGTCGGGCGGCAGGATCGGGCGTTCGCGGTCGGCCTTGAGGAAGCGGTGGCGCGAGGTGGTATCGGCCCAGAAGCGCTTGATGGCGGCGTCGATGTCGCCGACCAGGGCCAGCGCGGCGCCGTCGGGCAGGTAGTCGAACAGCGTGGCGGTCTGCTCGAAGAACAGCGGCAGGTAGTACTCGATACCGGCCGAAGCGATGCCGCTGCTGATGTCTTTATAGACGACCGAGCGCGAAGGATCGCCTTCGAAATACTCGCGCCAGCGGCTGCGGAACGTGGTGCGCGCCGCTTCGTCCATCGGGAATTCGCGGCCCGGCAGCAGGCGCACTTCACCGACCGGGTACAGCGAGCGCTGGGTGTCGGCGTCAAAAGTGCGGATGGTTTCCACTGTGTCGCCGAACAGGTCGAGCCGGTAGGGCAGGGCGGAGCCCATCGGGAACAGGTCGATCAGACCGCCGCGCACCGAGTATTCGCCGGGCGACATCACTTGCGTGACGTGGGTATAGCCAGCCAGCGTCAGTTGCGACTTCAAACGCGCTTCGTCGAGCGACTCGCCCTTCTTGAAGAAAAACGTATACGCCGCCAGGAACGACGGCGGCGCCATGCGCACCAGCGCCGTGGTGGCTGGCACCAGCATCACGTCGCACTGGCCGCTCGAGATTTCGTGCAGCGTGGCCAGGCGCTCGGACACCAGGTCCTGGTGCGGCGAGAAGGCGTCGTAGGGCAGCGTTTCCCAGTCCGGCAGCAGGTGGCAGCGCACTTCCTCGCCGGCGAACCATGGAATTTCGTCGCGCAGTCGCTGGGCGTCTGCCGCGCTGGACGTGATCACGGCCAGCATGCGGCCTTGCGCTTTCAGCGCCAGCGCCGCTTGCGCGAGCGCGTACGCATCCGAGGACCCGTGCAGGGTAGGCAGGGCAAAGCGGTTGCCCGGTTTTGGAATGGAGTTGGCGAGGACTAGGGACACAATGAGGTGGACGCTGGTGAGCTGTGGTGCATGGTCAAAAGGTGAACAACATTATAGACGATGCACCGCAGCCCGGCAGGCGCCTACCCCGGCTTGGGTGCGGACCCGGCCGCCAGGTTGGCGATGCCGAACGGGATATGCACCATCGGGATATTCCCGGCGGGCGACTTCAGGTGGCTCAACTGGTCGTCGAAGAACAGGTGGGGCTTGAAAATGGACAGGATGCGGGCCTTTTCCATCCCGCCCAGGAAGAACGTTTCGTCGGCCGACACGCCCCAGCTCTTGAGCGTGGTGACCACGCGCTCGTGCGCCGGCGCGCTGCGCGCGGTGACGATGGCGATGCGCAGGATGCGCTGGTAGCCGGGATCGTTTGCCAACGCCTGGTCTTCCAGCCGCTGCATGGCCGACAGCTTCTGGAACAGGTCCGCCAGCGGGCCCGGCTGGTGCGGCACCGCCACCCGCTCGCGCTCGTGGGCGTGGAATTCGGCCACGTCGTTGTTGCGCTTGAAGACAGTTTCCGATTCGTCGTCAGCGATCACGCCGTCGAAGTCGAAGGCCACCCGCAGCTCGCCATCGGCGTCGTCGTCCTCGGTCAGGCCCGGCAGCACCAGGCCGGCCGGGTAGTGCGCGTCGAGCGCCATGCGCACGTCCTGCTCGTTGGCAGTGAGGAACAGCGAGGTATTGAAGGCGGGCAGGTAGGTGTACGGGGACTTGCCGGTGACAAAGCAGGCGCGCGAGATGTCGAGCCCGTAGTGGGCGATCGAATTCATTACCCGCAAGCCGGTCTCGGGCGAATTGCGCGACAGCAGCACCACCTCGACCGGCGCGGCTTGCGGATGGTGCGCGTTGATCGATAAAAAACGGCGGATGAACGGAAACGCCACGCCCTTGCCGAGCACGACGTCGAGATGGCGTTCCTGGTACTGGCGATACGCTTCGGCGCCGCCTTCCAGATACACCTGGTGCGATTCGGTCAGGTCGAACAGCGCGCTCGACGCGATGCCGACCACCAGCTTGTGTTCTATCGGATAGGCCATGGATCAGGTGTCAGGGTTGTCAATCCCATCACTTTAACCGATTTTTCGTGCCTGCCGCACCACACCCGCGTGCCGCGATGCACATTTCGGTTGACGTGGGCAGCGTGACAACGGATATTGGCTGGGCAGAACAAAAAGGTAAGCCACTTCTGGTACCGCAGTAACATCGAGCAGCCCGTGTGGCTGCTTTTTTTTGCCGCATCGGCCAGCGATCACCGGCACGCCGTCGGCGCAGCCTGGGTGGCAGGCGCCTGCCGCCTCAGGCCAGCGCCGCCCGGTTGCGCTCTTGAAGTGATCGATATCGAGCATGCCGATGGCCAGCATGGTGTGCTGGCGCCCTGCGCGCGCCCATTCGGTTGCCAGGATCTGGTCGAAGCGGCGGCGGTTGGGGATGCCGGTGAGGACGTCGGTCATCGACATCAGGGCCAGGCTGTCGTTGGCCAGCGGGAGTTCAGCCGTGCGCTGGGCCACGCGCGCTTCGAGGCGCTGTTCCGACAGTTTCAGTCCCGTGATCAGGTCGTTCTGGGCGGCCAGTGCCGCCGCCTGCGCCTGCTCCTTCTCGCCCCGCATGATGTGCATGCGGTCGGCCTGCGCAAAGGCCTGCAGCAGCATCTCGCAGGCGGAGCCGATCTGGGCGCCGAAGTTGGTGACCAGGTTGTGCGGCAAAAACGCCAGCGCCGCCAGCGCGCTGCCCATATTGGCCACGAACAGCACGCAAAACGCGGCGCTGAAATAATACGCGCCGCGCTGGCGGCGCCGTACGCACACCAGCGCGATCACCAGGGTCAGTGGTGACGTCACGCTCCACATCGCGGACATGGCGCCGGCCACCTGCTGGTACAAGAACACCAGCAGCACCGGCGACGCCACGAACCATGCCAGCATCGCCAGCAGCAGCTTGTCGAGCCAGGGCACCGGGGTGCGGGTACCGATTATCTCGCGCATGAAGACGGTGAGGGTGGCGTGCGACAGCGAGAACAGGATCGCGGTCGACAGGTTGGGCCAGCGTCCGTTCACCCCGGGCCACAGCCATTCGTGGGCCAGGCCGTTCTGGCTGGCCAGTCCCATCGCGGTGACGGCCACGAAGACCACGTACATCAGGTACAGCCGGTCGCGCAGCATGGCAAACAGCACCAGGTTGAAAAGGAACATGGCGACTACCGCGCCAAAGAACAGGCCCTGCGCCAGGTAGTCACGCTGTTGATGGACGGCGAGCGCCACCGGTTCCCACAGGCGCACCGGTATCAGCTTGGCGCCTTCGGAGGCCACGCGCAGATAATAGGTGTGCTGCGAGCCAGCGGGCAAATCGAGCGCGTAGATGTAATAGCGGTTGGGGTAGTCGCGCGAGGCATATGGCAACGCGCTGCCGGTGTGGTGCGCGCGGTAGCTGCCGTTGTCGCCGGGCGCGTAAAACCGGATGTCGCTCAGGCGCGCATTGCTGATCTCGAGCAGCCGGCGCACCGGCGTGGCGCCGGGGTTGCGCAGCGGGAGGCGGCGGATATACAAGGATGGCATTCCTGGTCGATGATCGCCATCGTAACGCATACGCTATAATATTTTCCATAAAATCAACTAAAGAGACCGACGTGCAGCCAGACTTCACCTTCGCACAATTCCAGACCATGACGCCGCTCGACGCCGGCAATATCTGGGCCTACCTGCTGGACCACTACGCCGACCGCATCACCGTCAAGCGCCGCAAGCCGGCATTGGAAAACCTCGAACGCATCTTCAACGCCACCTTCAAGCTGGCCAACGATGTCGGCTTTCGCGCCATGAACCTGCGCGACCTGTGCCAGGAAACCGGCTTGTCGATGGGCGGCTTGTACGGCTACATCAGCACCAAGGACCAGCTGGCGGAAATGATCGGCGACGTGGTGCGCCATGCCACCCGCGAGGTGCCGCTGCTGTTCGACACCATCGCCGATCCGCTCGACCGCCTGGAGGCGCTGATACGCTCGTCGATCTACATTTCCGAGATCTTGCAGCCGTGGTTTTATTTCGTGTACATGGATTCGCGCGTGCTGGCGCCGGAGCTGCGCCACGCTGCCAAGAATTCGGAGTTGTACGTGCAGTCGCTGTTCGCCGACGTCATCGTGCGCCTGCCGTCACGCCCGCCGGGCAGCGCCGATTTACTGGCGTCGCACCTGATGGCGACGTTCCAGGACTGGTACGTGAAACGCTGGAAGTACCGGGCAGCCGACGTGACGCCCGACCAGTTCGCCAGCAGCGCGGTACGGATGATGCGGGGCTACCTGGCGGCATAAAACGCTGTCATCGAGACATGATTGGCGTCCGGATAAGCTGTGCATGGCGCGCCACACTGACTGCGAAAGCCATTGACGGCACTACTTGGCCCGATGGATATTGCGATAGGGAATTTCTCTCCAATAGTCACTCACGTAATTGAGCTGACTATCACTATTTGCATAATCGGGAAGTACGATGTTCAGGAATTTACGCATTAAATGGAAGCTGGCCGCGCTGGTCGCGATCATGCTGGTCGCTTTATTGGTGGTGGGCACAGCCGGCTATCGGGGCATCGCTACCGTGGGCGATTCGGTCGATGAAATCGGCGTGGTGCGCCTGCCGTCGATCCAGGGACTGCTTGGCATCAGCGAAGGCCAGACCGCCGTGGCGGCCGCCACCCTGTACGCCGCCATCTACGAGAACAACTACCAGGCCCACGACAAGTTCACCGAAGTGCAGGCGCTGCGCCAGCGCGCGTGGGACAATATCGACCGTGGCTGGAAGCTGTACGAACCGCTGCCGCAAACACCGGAAGAAACCGTGCTATGGAAGCAGTTCAGCGCCGAATGGACCGCCTGGAAAGCTGCCGACGACCGGATCGGCACCGTGGTCGGCAGCCTGGCCGCCAATCGCGACGAGGCCGCACAGAAAGAGCTGTTCGCCAGCTTCTACCAGCAGTACAACGCCTCGCGCCCGCTGTTTCAAAAAGCGGAAGCAACGCTGCTCAAGATCGTGCACCTCAATGAGGGCATTGCCAGCACCAGCGTTGAACAGGGACGGGCGGCGGTGGTCAAGGCCGAACGGGCGATGGTGATTGCCGCCCTGGTCGCGGCGCTGGTGGCGATCGGCTGCGCGGCCTATATCACGCAGACCATCACGCGGCCGATCGACGTGGCGGTGGGCGTGGCGCAAACCGTGGCCTCCGGCGATCTGACCAGCCGCATCGACGTCACCACCACCGAGGAAACCGGCCAGCTGCTGCAGGCCTTGAAGGACATGAACGCGAGCCTGATCCAGATCGTCGGACAGGTACGCAGCGGCACCGACACCATTGCCACGGCCTCGGCGCAAATTGCCACTGGCAATCTGGACTTGTCCTCGCGCACCGAGGAACAAGCCAGCTCGCTGGAGGAAACCGCATCGTCGATGGAGGAACTCACCTCCACCGTCCGCCAGAATGCCGACAACGCGCGGCAGGCCAATGTACTGGCGGCGTCGGCGTCCAGCGTGGCCGTGCGCGGCGGCGGCGTCGTGGCGCGCGTGGTGGAAACCATGGATGCGATCAACGCGTCGTCGGCGCGGGTGGTGGACATCATTTCCGTCATCGACGGCATCGCGTTCCAGACCAATATCCTGGCGCTGAACGCGGCGGTGGAAGCGGCGCGCGCCGGCGAACAGGGGCGCGGATTTGCGGTGGTCGCGGGCGAAGTACGCACGCTGGCGCATCGCTCGGCCGCTGCCGCCAAGGAAATCAAGACCCTGATCGGCGATTCGGTGGAGAAAGTGGGCGAGGGGGGCAAGCTGGTGGCCGAAGCGGGACAGACCATGAGCGACATCGTGGAGAGCGTGCAGCGCGTGACCGACATCATGGGCGAGATCACCATGGCCACCCAGGAGCAAAGCACGGGCATCGACCAGATCAACATGGCGGTGAGCCAGATGGATACCGTCACCCAGCAGAACGCGGCGCTGGTGGAGGAGGCGGCGGCGGCGGCCGCCTCGCTGGAAAACCAGGCCGCGCGCCTGGCCCAGGTGGTGAGCGTGTTCCGCCTGTAAGGAGTGTAATTGTTATGGCGCGGCGCAGTTGCTGGCCGCTGCTTGTCCTTTGAAGCGGGCATCCATCCATGCCGGCAGCCGCCCGGCCGCTTCCGCCACCACGGTCAAGTGGTCGAGCGCCGGGAACTCGTTGTACTCCACCGCAGCACCGGCCCTGCACAGCGCGCTGCGTTCGCGCTTGGTCAGCGCGACCGGCGTGGTGGTGTCGAGCGTGCCCTGGAAGATCGCAAACGGCATCGCGCCTCGTGGCGTGAAGTTATCGACCGCGGTCATCGCATTCCACCAACTGGACCCAGGTACCAGTGCGTTGGCCACGTAGGCATCCTTGACGCCGGCCGCCGCATCCCAGATATCGAAGCAGCCGTTGCTGAGCGCCGGCAGTTGCTCCATGCCCTGCTGCGTGAGGAAGTCGCGATATTTGAGGTCCGGCGCAAAGGCCTGGATACCGGGCAGGGTGGAGATTACGTAGCCGGCGTTGGTGGGCGTGGTCATCGAGTTTAGTGTCAGTTCGCGGATGCGCACGGCCGGCGCGATCAGTGCGGCGCCCAGTCCAGAAAATTCCGGCGCGTAGCTTGCGCCGATATTTTCTGCCCACATGGTGGTCTGGCCGCCCTGCGACCAGCCGTACATCACGTAGCGCGCCGACGCTTTCGCATCGGGAAATTTTTGCGCCACGCGCAGCATGTCGAGCGACGCACGCGCATTCGGCTGGCCCGCCATGTAAAAGGCGGGGCCGGGCAAACCCAGGCCCGGGTAGTCGCTCATCACCACCACCCGGCCGGCGGCCAGTAGCGCGCCGATGGCCGGCACCCGGTCATGGCTGTTTTCCACCGTGCTGCGGCGCGATGGCGCGCAGGCGTCGCCGAGGCCCGCCGTCTCGTGGTTCCACAGCACCACGTCGCGTGGCGCGGTGGCGGTGGCTGCCGGGTAGTAAATTTCTCCCGATACGTAAGCCAGCCTGCCAGGCTGGATCTCGGACACGTACACCACGTTCCAGCCGATGGCGCCATTGGGTGCATCGCTGCGTTTTTGCGCCTGCAAAACATCGCCCGGCTTGGCGCCGGCGGGTGGCGGCGCCGCAACGCTCCAGAAATCGGTGCCGATCGCCACTTCCTTGAACGGCGCCAGCGTGGCCGCCTGGACTTCGCCGCCACCGCTGTTGCCGCAGCCGGTCAGTGCGAACGCGGTCGCGCCCGCGCAAAGCAGCGCCGCCAGCGCCTGCGTGATTGTTTTCATTGCTAGTCTCCGTATCGATTTTATGGTGTGTATCAGGTTGCCTGATACAATCGAATCATACTGTTTGCATCGCGATAACGGCCCTTCCGCAAATGCGGAGGTGGCGCACGGGAGCTACGCCATGGCGCTGAAACATCACCGGGTGGAAGATCTGGAAAACGGCTGGACCCGGGGTACGGCTATCATCGACAGCGTGCCGCCGTTGCAGCGGGCGCTCGGCTCCTGTTTGCTGCGCATCGGCCAACTGGCGCGGCAACTGCCGCCTGCCGGCTTTCTGCGCGCTTGCATGATGGCGCTGCGCGGACAGGTGGCGTTCGATGCCGCGTGGTGGGGCGAGATGACTGGCGCCGATGCAGGCAGCCCGCCGCGCAACCTGCTGCACGCGAGCATAGGTTTGTGTCCCACGTTTGCACAGGAATGGAACCGCGAGCTGGCCCCGCTCGATACCTTCGCGCAGAGCACCATGGCCAACCTGGGTACGGTGTTTCGTGCCAGCGGCGGTTATCGCGGTCCGCCCGGTGCGGTGGCCGCGTTCATCGACCGCCACCGGCTGCACACCATCATGACGATGACGGTGGCGTTGGAACCTGGCGGCCCGTTGTTCTTCATCTGCCTGTATCGCTTCGATCCGCAGGCGGGGTTTACCGACGACGAAAGCGGATTTTTTGCCGATTACACGCGCCACGTGGCGCAGGCGTGGCAGCACCGGCTGGGCGCGGGATCGTCTTCATCGTCATCGCCGCTGTCGCCGCGCGAACGTGCGGTGGCGCTGCTGTATGCGCAAGGCCATACCAACAAGGAAGTCGCCCGCTTGCTCGGACTGTCGCCGGCCACCGTGCGCACGTATCTGCGCGACGCTTACCAGCTGCTGGGAGTGTCGAACAAGATCGAACTGCTGGCGGCGCTGGGCCGCCAGCAGCGCGCTTATTGAGCCGGCGGCGGTGGGGCTGGTGTACCGGTAGGCACCGGCACGATATTTTCAGCGCCCGGCGGCTGGCTGTCGAGGTCCAGCGACACCCGCGCCGCATCGCCGGTGAACTCGTCGTACAGCCACTCGCCGCCCACCTGTGTCAGGCCCACCGGCACCTGCCGGTCGCGGGCCGGGCGGTCTTTCATTGCCACCTTCATGTAGTCGAGCCAGATCGGCAGCGCCACGGTGGCGCCGAATTCCTTGTTGCCCAGCGACTTGGAGTCGTCGTAACCCATCCACGAGACCGCCACGATGCCGCCGCCGTAGCCGGCAAACCAGCCATCGACCGCGTCGGACGACGTGCCGGTCTTGCCGGCCATGTCGTGGCGGCCCAGGCGCGCCACGGCGCCGCCGGTACCGGTGCGGGTGACTTCGCGCAGCATGCTGTCGGTAACGTAGGCGTTGCGCGGATCGAGCACGCGTGCTTCGTCGGGCAAGGTGGTGCGCGGCTTGGCTTCGGCGATGATCTTGCCGTCGCCATCGACGATTTTCGCGATCAGGTAGGGCTCCACCGAGTAGCCGCCGTTGGCAAACACCGAGTAGGCGCCAGCCAGCTGCGCCGGCGTGACCGAGCCGGTACCGAGCGCCATGGTCAGGTTTTTCGGATGCTTGGCCAGGTCGAAGCCGAACTTGCCCAGGTAGTCATGCGCGTACGGTACCGTGAGCGCGCGCAGGATGCGTACCGTGACCACGTTCTTCGATTCGGCCAGTGCGTAGCGCATGGTGATCGGGCCTTCGTACTTGTTGTCGTCGTTGCGCGGGCTCCAGGGCTGGTTGCCGGTTTCGGCCGCCGTCAGTTCGAGCGGCTCGTCGTTGAGCAGCGTGGCCGGCGAAAAGCCTTTTTCCAGGGCCGCCGAATACACGAACGGCTTGATCGAGGAACCGGGCTGGCGCCACGCCTGCGTCACGTGATTGAACTTTTGCAGGTTGTAGTCGAAGCCGCCCACCATGGCGTGGTAGCCGCCGTTGACCGCGTCCATCGACACGAACGCCGCCGCCACCTGCGGCACCTGCGCAATCGCCCAGCCCTTTTTGCCGTTGTCCATGATGCGAATCACGGCGCCGGGACGCACCCGCAGCGACTCTTTTGCCTTGTCGGTCAGCGCATTGGCGGCCAGGCGCAGGCCGTCGCCGGTGATGGTGATCTCGTCGCCGGCTTCGTTCTGCACCGTGACCGACTTGGTGCTGGCGGCCAGCACTACTGCCGCGATCAGGCGGTCGCTGGTCGGACGGCGTTGCAGTGCTTCCTCGATGGCGTCGTCGCGTTCCTCGGCGTCGGTGGGCAGCGTAATATAGGTTTCGGGGCCGCGATAGCCGTGGCGCTGGTCGTAGTTGATGACGTTGCGGCGCATCGATTCGTAGGCGGCGTTCTGGTCGTCCTTGAGAATGGTGGTGTACACGCTGATGCCGCGCGTATAAGACTCTTCCTTGAACTGCGCATACACGGCCTGGCGCGCCAGTTCGGCCACGTATTCGGCGTGGACGTCGAATTGCTGGCCCTTGGCGCTGATGTGGATAGGCTGCTTCAGCGCCGCGTCGTATTGCTCGGCGGTGATGTAGTTCAGGTCGCGCATCGACCGAAGTACCAGGTGCTGGCGCTGCTTGGCGCGCTTGAGATTGGTGATCGGATTGTGGCGTGCCGGGTTTTGCGGCAGGCCGGCCAGCATCGCCATTTCGGCGATGTTCAATTCCTTGAGCGACTTGCCGAAGTAGGTTTGCGCGGCGCTGCCGAAACCGAACGAGCGCTGGCCCAGGTAGATCTGGTTCATGTACAGCTCGAGGATCTCGTCCTTGGACAGGGCGTTTTCGATCTTCAGCGACAGCATCACTTCATTGAGCTTGCGGCCGATGACCTTTTCGCGCGTGAGGAAGAAATTGCGCGCCACCTGCATGGTGATGGTGGAACCGCCCTGGCGGAACGAGCCGCCCAGGTTGGCCTTGAGGGCCCCCAGCGCGCGCAGCCAGTCGATGCCATTGTGCTCATAAAAGCGCTTGTCCTCGATCGACAGCACCGCTTTTTTCATCATGTCCGGTATATCCTTGATGGCGATGAAGTCGCGGTGTTCTTCGCCGAATTCGCCGATCAGGGCATTGTCGGCGGTATACACCCGCAGCGGAATCTTCGGCTTGTAGTCGGAGATCTTTTCCAGCGTGGGCAAGTTGGGGGCGATGGCCAGGAACATATAGGCCGCCAGGCCGGCAGCGCCCACCACGCCGGTCACGCCGACCACGATGGCGCCACGGATGGCGTTGCGGCGATTGAGCCACCGGGGCAGTTTGTTGGTTGTAGCAGTCAAAGCGTGGTTCTCGCTATCAATACGTTGCGCAGATTATAGACCAACGATATTTGCGCCAGCTTAAAGCGCCTAACGAAACGTCGCTGGCTGCGTGGCGGTACCAAAGGTCTCGCCGCAAGCCCCGCTTGCCGTAGTGGCAATGAACGTGGCTTTCATGTCGAATTTTAGGCGGGCGGTACGGTTGCCCTCTATCATCAAAGTGAAATTTGTCGTACCGTAGGGGATGTGGCAAATCTTGCTATATTACAAGTGATTACTATGGTGATAACCTCGGGGAACTCATGGCGGAACCGCAGCATACGCTCGATTGCGATGTCCTGATCGTGGGAGGCGGCATCAATGGCGCGGGGATCGCGCGCGATGCGGCCGGACGCGGGCTGTCGGTCGTCCTGTGCGAAAAGGACGACCTGGCGGCGCACACGTCGTCGGCCTCGACCAAGCTGATCCACGGCGGCCTGCGCTATCTTGAATACTACGAATTCAACCTGGTGCGCAAGGCGCTGATCGAGCGCGAGGTGCTGCTGCGCGCTGCGCCGCATATCATGTGGCCGCTGCGCTTCGTCATGCCGCACTCGAAAGGCCAGCGCCCGGCGCTGCTGATCCGCGCCGGCCTGTGGCTGTACGACACCCTGGCCCGGCGCGAGCTGCTGCCGCGTTCCGCCGCGATCGACCTGCGCTGCCACTCGGCCGGCAAGCCGCTCAAGCCCGAGTTCCGCTGCGGCTTTGCGTACTCCGACGGCTGGGTGGACGACGCCCGCCTGGTGGTGCTCAACGCCATGGACGCCTGCGAGAAGGGCGCCACCATCCTTACCCAGGCGCGCGTGGACACGCTCACCCGCAAGGGCGCCGGCTGGGAAGCGATCATCGACAAGCCCACCTGCGGCGGCATCCGCGTCAATGCCCGTTACGTGGTCAACGCTGCCGGGCCGTGGACGGCGCAGATGCTGCACGTGGCCACGCCGAAGGAGGGCGCTGGCCACCTGCGCCTGGTCAAGGGCAGTCATATCGTGGTCAGGCGCATGTTCGACCACGACAATGCCTACATCTTCCAGAACCGCGATGGCCGCATCGTGTTCGCGATTCCGTATGAACGCGACTTCACGCTGATCGGTACCACCGACATCGACTACCAGGGCAACGCCGACAACGTCGCCATCGACGCCAACGAGATCGCTTACCTGTGCCAGCTGGCCAGCGAATACTTCGTCAACCCCGTCACGCCAGCCGACGTGGTCTGGACCTATTCCGGCGTGCGCCCGCTGCTCGACGACGGCGCCGACGCCAAGGCCGTCACCCGCGACTACCGGCTCGAAGTCGATAGCGACGGGCCGCCGATTTTGAGTATTTTCGGTGGCAAGATCACCACCTACCGCAAGCTGGCGGAAGACGCGGTGGAGCTGATCGCCAAGGCGCTCGGCAACCGCCACGGCAACTGGACTGCCAACGCCTGCCTGCCCGGCGGCGACCTGTTCGGCGCCGAGCCGCAGAACAAATCGGTGCTCGGCTTCGACGAGTGGGTGCGCAAGGTGCAGAACCATTATGCCTGGCTGCCCCCGCTGCTGGTGGTGCGGTTCGCGCGCGCCTACGGCACCCGCATCCATACGCTGCTGCGCGAACGCGCGACCATCGCCGACATGGGCGAGGAAATCGCCCCGGGCCTGTACGAGGTGGAAGTGGAGTACCTGCGCAAGTACGAATGGGCGCGCACCGCGCACGACATCCTGTGGCGCCGCTCCAAGCTGGGATTGCACCTGCCGCCCGAGGCGGCAGCGACCTTGCAGGACTGGCTCACCGCCCATCCGATGCAGTTCAGATAAAAAAACGGCGCCCGAGGGCGCCGCTTTCGTCAGAGCGTGCAGAGCTTACTTCACGCCGTGCATCAGCTTCTGAATCAGTGGGGCAACCAGGAACAGCAGCACGCCGCCGGCCATCAGCGAATAGAAGCCAAACGTATAGCCCGACAGCGCCGAGGTGATCGACATGCCTTCTGTCCCGCTGACGTGCGAAGCGAAGATGCCCGACAGGTTGTTGCCGATACCGGTGGACAGGAACCAGCCGCCCATGCCCAGGCCCACCAGGCGGACAGGCGCCAGCTTGGTCACCATCGACAGCCCGATCGGCGACAGGCACAGCTCACCGATCGATTGCAGTACGTAGACCATGAACAGGGTCCAGAACGGGATCTTGTTGTCGATATTGACCAGCATCGACAGCGCATACATCAGCAGGCCGAAGGCGAGGCCATTGAACAGCAGGCCCAGGCCGAATTTGCGCGGGATCGACGGGTTGGCGCGACCGAGCTTGACCCAGATGAGCGCGATCAGCGGTGCGAAGGTGATGATGGCCAGCGAGTTCACGGTCTGGAACCACGCGACCGGGAAGGTCCAGTTGAACATCTCGCGGTCGACGATCTTATCGGCCAGGAACGTAAACGAGCTGCCGGCCTGTTCGAAGAACATCCAGAACATGATATTGAAGAAGAAGATCACCAGCATGGCGATGGCCTTGTCGCGGGCGACCTTGCCGTTCTTGATGCCTTCGACGATCAGCATGACCGACAGCAGGATGAACAGGATGGTCAGCACGACTTGCAGCTTCTCGGCGCCGGCGGCCAGCAGGAAGTACACGACCGGGATCACGCACAGCGAGCCGACGATCACGTACAGCAGACGCTTGGGGTCGGCGTGCTGCGCATCGGGGGCGCCAATGCCCTGCAGGCGCGCGCGGCCGATGAAGAACCACACCAGCGAGATCAGCATGCCCACGCCGGCCGACATGAACACCACTTTATAGGCTGGCATGCCATCGGTGCCGAACACCTTGGCGGCGAGCCACTCGGTGAGCACTGGCGCTACCATGGCGCCGGCATTGATGCCCATGTAGAAAATGGTGAAGCCCGAATCGCGGCGCGGGTCGCCGGTGGTATAGAGCTTGCCGACCATGGTCGAGATGTTCGGCTTGAACATGCCGTTACCGACAATGATGGTGGCCAGGCCGAACTTGAAGACTTCTTCGTTCGGTACGGCGATCATGAACAGGCCTGCCGCCATGAAGGCGGCGCCGACGAGGATCGAGCGCTGGTAGCCGAGCACGCGGTCGGCCACGTAGCCGCCGAACAGCGCGGCGGCATAAACCAGCGCGAGATACGAACCATAGACCAGGTTGGCGGCGGATTCACCGGAAGGGTCGCCGTTGTAGAACTGGGCGACGACATACAGCACCAGGGCCCAGCGAATGCCGTAGAACGCGAAGCGTTCCCAGAATTCGGTCATGAACAACATCCACAGGGGTGCGGGATGGCCCATGATCTGCTTGAACTCGGGGATGGCTGCTTCCGATTTATTGATGGTGGCACCGCTCATGCGGGGTCTCCTCTTCGATGATCTGTTTAAAAAGGTCTCGGGCTCCCTCGTGAGGAGCCAAATCGGGCGCCATTTTAATCTACAAATGGTTTAGAAAGTACTTTTTGCGCGCTGCGCCGCACCAAACTCCGCACGCATCGCGCCGACTTGTCGTATATTGGCAGGGCAGGCAACCCTGCGAGACACCGAATCTGCGCACCTGAATATAAGGATTTACGCAACATGGAACATGACGTTATCGATACCCTGATTTCGCCGGAAGGCCAGCTCGAAGTGCTGTCCAAGGCCGAAGTAAACAAACTGCTCGATACCAGCCAGGGCGGCCTGTATAACGTATTTCGCAATTGCGCGCTGGCCGTGCTCAATTGCGGCAGCACCATCGACGACGGCAAGGAACTGCTCGAGCGCTTCGAGTCGTTCTCGATCAGCATCGTGCAGCGCGAGCGCGGCATCAAGCTCGATATCAAGGGCGCGCCGGCTTCCGCTTTCGTGGACGGCAAAATGATCAAGGGTATCCACGAGCAGCTGTTCGCGGTACTGCGCGATATCGTCTTCGTCAGCAACGAGGTGACCAACTCCGACAAGTTCGACATGGCCCGCACCGAGGATGTCACGGACGCCGTGTTCCACATCCTGCGCAATGCCGGCGTGCTCAAACCCATGCTCAATCCGAACCTGGTGGTGTGCTGGGGCGGCCACTCGATCAACCGCGCCGAGTACAACTATTCGAAGGAAGTCGGTTATCAAATGGGCCTGCGCGAACTCGATATCTGCACCGGCTGCGGCCCGGGCGCCATGAAAGGCCCGATGAAGGGCGCCACCATCGGCCACGCCAAGCAGCGCCTGACCAACGGCCGCTACCTCGGCATTACCGAGCCGGGCATCATCGCCGCCGAATCGCCGAACCCGATCGTCAACCAGCTGGTGATCATGCCCGATATCGAAAAGCGCCTCGAAGCGTTCGTGCGCGCCGGCCACGGCATCGTGGTGTTCCCGGGCGGCGCCGGCACGGCTGAAGAGATCCTGTACATCCTGGGCATCCTGCTCCACCCGGACAACGCCGAGCTGCCGTTCCCGCTGATCTTCACCGGCCCGGAAACCTCGCGCGAGTATTTTGTACAGATCAATAACTTCATCCACGCCACGCTGGGACCGGAAGCGCAGGAGCGCTACAAGATCATCATCGACGACCCGGAAGCCGTGGCGCGCGAGATGCAGGCCGGGATCAAGGCAGTGCGCGAGTACCGCAAGACCCGCAGCGACGCCTATTACTTCAACTGGGGCCTGAAGATCGACCGCGAATTCCAGAAGCCGTTCGCACCGACGCATGAAAACATGCGCAACCTCAGCCTGCACAAGGACCAGGAAGTGCACCTGCTGGCAGCGAATCTGCGCCGGGCGTTTTCGGGCGTGGTGGCCGGTAACGTCAAGAACGAAGGCATCCGCGCGATCGAGCAGCATGGCCACTTCGAAATCCACGGCGACAAGACGATCATGGGCCCGATGGACGCGCTGCTCACGTCCTTCGTCGAGCAGAGCAGGATGAAATTGCCGGGCAAGGCCTATGAACCTTGCTACCGGGTCATCCAGTAATAATAGAGACGCTCAGGCGGGCCAGTCGCGTGGTCCGCGTCCTTCCATCTCGCGGTCAATGTAGAATGCCGCACTCACCAGCGCCAGGTGGGTGAACCCCTGCGGGAAGTTCCCCATCAATCGCGCCCGCTCGTCGAATTCTTCCGCATACAGCTGCAAGTGGTTGGCATACCGCAGCAGCTTTTCGAAGATGTGCCGCGCCTCGTCCATGCGGCCGGCGCGCGCCAGGCATTCCACGTACCAGAACGAACAGGCCGAGAACGCGCCTTCCTGGCCCGGCAGGCCGTCGTCGCGCTTGTATCGATAGACCATGCCGTCGTCGGTCAGGTGCTTGCCGATGGCGTCGAGCGTGGCCAGCCAGCGCGGGTCGGTGGCGCCGACGAAGCGCACCAGCGGCATCAGCAGCATCGACGCATCGAGGTCCTTGCAGCCGCGTTCTTCCACGAAGTGGCCCAGCTTGTCGTCCCAGAAGTTTTTCCAGATGTCGTCGTGGATGGCGTTGCGCACCTTGATCCAGCGGGTGAAAGGCGCCGCCAGCGAGCGCTTGCTGGCCAGGCGGATCGCGCGGTCCATCGCCACCCAGCACATCAGGCGCGAATGCAGGTGGTGGCGCGCCGGGCCGCGGATCTCCCAGATGCCGGCGTCTGGCTGCTTCCAGTGGCGCGCCACGTAGTCGATCACGCGGCACACGCCCAGCCAGCGGTCGTGCGAGATCGCCTCGCCGTACTTGTTACTGAGGTAGATCGAGTCCATCAATTCGCCGTAGATGTCGAGCTGCAGCTGGGTGACGGCATCGTTGCCGATGCGGACCGGCACAGCGCCCCCGTAGCCGGCCAGGTGGTCGAGCGACGTCTCGGCCGGCACCTTGCCGCCATCGAGCGCATACACCACTTTCAGTTCGCCGCCCCTGGACGAGTGCATGGCACGGTCGCCGAGCCAGCGGTAGAAATCCTTGGCTTCCGTGTGGTAGCCGAGGCGCATCAGCGCATAGATCGAGAACGACGAATCGCGGATCCACGCGGCGCGGTAGTCCCAGTTGCGCACGCCGCCGGCAGCTTCCGGCAGCGAAAACGTGCCGGCCGCCGCAATCGAACCATGCCTGCGCGACGTCAGCAGTTTCAGTACCAGCGCCGAGCGTCCAACGGCATCGCGCCAGCGACCCTTGTAGGTCGAGCGCGCCGACCAGGCGCGCCAGCGGTCGATGGTCGCCTCGATCAGCCCGCCGATTTCGTCGGCGTCGATTACCGGCTCGCCCGGTTCGTCAAGCATCAGGGTCAGGCACTGTCCCGCCTTGAGCTTGATGCTGGCGTGAACTTCGCCGTCATCCTTCGTAAAATCGGCGCCGGACAGGCGCAGGGCAGGGCAGTCCGTGGCCGTGAACAGCGCTGTGCCACCCTTGATTTTCACGGATGGCACCATCCGCGCATAATCGTAGCGCGGCGCGCAGCGCACGTGGATGGTGACCGTGCCGCGTGTGACGACCATGCGGCGCACCAGCCGGGTGGGCGCTTCGTCCGTTTCCGACGTGTCGATCATCAGGTCGGTCAGTTCGGCGGAAGCGTCGCTGCCCATCCAGCGCGTGAGCAGCACATTGGTTTCGGGGATATACATCTGCACCACGCGGGGCGCGTCGATATCGGGCGCCAGTTCGAATACGCCGCCGTTGTCGGCGTCGAGAATGCCGGCAAAGATGCTGGGGCTGTCCAGGTTGGGCCAGCACAGGTAATCGATGGCGCCGTCGCAAGCTACCAGGGCGATGGTCGCCAGGTTGCCGATCACGCCGTGATCGGCGATATCGCGTCCCTTGCGCGTCTTGTGATGTTTGAGGGCGGCCATCAGCCGTTGTCCTCGAAGCCCGGGTACAGCGCCATGCCGCCGTCAACGAACAAGGTGCTGCCCACCACGTAGTCGGCCAGGTCCGAGGCCAGGAACAGCGCGGCGTTGGCGACGTCGTCGGGCTGGCCCACGCGCCCGTACGGGATCAGCTTGAGCAGGTCGTCGGTGCCGCCGTCGGCAGTCACCTCGGCGTTGATCGGGGTCTTGATGGCGCCGGGGGCAATGGCGTTGATGCGGATGCGTTCGGGCGCCATTTCCTGCGCCATGGTTTCCATCAGCAGGTGCACGCCGCCCTTGGACGCCGCGTAGTTGACGTGGCCCGCCCACGGAATGCGCTGGTGGACGGAGCTCATGCAGATGATCTTGCCCAGTGCGCGCGAGGCCTTGCGCTGGCCCTGGCGGCGGAATGTGCGCACCGCTTCGCGCATGCACAGGAACTGGCCGGTCAGGTTGGTTTTCAATACGCCTTCCCACTGCTGGAGCGTCATGTCGGCGCTCGGTGCATCGTCCTGGCGGCCCGAGTTGGCCACCACGATGTCGATCGCGCCGAAATGTTCGATGGCGGCGGCGAACAGTGCCTGCACATCGCCTTCTTCACCGACGTCGGCCTGAAAGGCGAACGCCTTGCCGCCTTCGGCGGTAATCGCTGCCACCACTTCGTCGGCCTGGTCCTGGTGCGAGTGGAAGTTGATGACCACGTTGGCGCCTGCCCTGGCAAAGGCCAGCGCGATGCCGCGCCCCAGGCCGGAGTTGGCGCCGGTGACGATGGCGGTTTGATCGTGTAGCGTGATGTGCATGTGCATGCTCCTGGGTCAATGAACGGTGACCGTTTCATTGTAGACAGTGCGCTGTTGGCGGGTAGGGCGCTTGCAGGGGCGAAGCAGCTCCAGCGCACACAAAGCGGCAAAAATGCAGGCGTAAAAAAACCGCTCCGGGGAGCGGTTTCGAGCAGAGTGCTACCGACGGTTACTCTTTGCGCTTACTCTTCGCGGCGCAGGTGCGGGAACAGCAGCACGTCGCGGATGTTCGGCGAGTCGGTAATGATCATCATCAGGCGGTCGATGCCGATACCGCAACCGCCGGCTGGCGGCATGCCGTATTCCAGCGCGCGGATGTAGTCGGCGTCGTAATACATCGCCTCTTCATCGCCGGCGTCCTTGGCAGCTACCTGCGCCAGGAAGCGGGCCGACTGGTCTTCGGCGTCGTTCAGCTCCGAGAAGCCGTTGGCGATCTCGCGGCCGACCATGAACAGCTCGAAGCGCTCGGTGATGCCTTCGCGGGTGTCCGACGCGCGGGCCAGCGGCGACACTTCGACCGGGTAGTCGATGATGTACGTCGGTTCCCACAGCTGCGCTTCGGCAGTTTCTTCGAACAGCGCCAGTTGCAGCGCGCCCAGGCCGGCGGTGGCGAACGGTTTTACGCCGAACTTCAGCAGTTCGGTCTTGATGAATTGCGCGTCGTTCAACTGCTCGGCGGTGTAGCCCGGTGCGTACTTGTTGATCGCTTCGACGATGGTCAGGCGGTGGAATGGCTTGGCCAGGTC